>Ga0207428_10000092_pt1 | contig 123897 bp, 108 predicted proteins | sample RhiMethybrSRZTD1_FD_187600 | JGI IMG/M metagenome (GOLD analysis project Ga0207428, IMG submission 187600) | Populus rhizosphere microbial communities from Tennessee, USA - Rhizosphere MetaG P. TD hybrid SRZTD1 (SPAdes) (version 3) | ecosystem: Host-associated > Plants > Roots > Rhizosphere >... | reverse complement strand
TGGTGGGACATGCGGGTGAAGGATCCCGCCCCTCCGCCGCCCCATAGCGCACGAAATGCATCAGCGGATCGGCCTTCGACGCCGCCACGTCGGGATAGCGCTTCACATACCAATTTGAATCGAACGCGCCGCCTGCGGCGATCGCGCAGGCCTCGAGGTGCTGGCGCAACCGCCGGCGAAACTTGCCGCGCCGGTGCCATTTGTGCCACTGCGCAGGATTGCAGGGAACATAGCGTAGCGCGGAGCCGATCTCGCGCATGCGCGTCAGCATGGGCACTGCCGCGCGACGCTTCCGCGCCTCGGCCAGCGACCGGTAGGCCGCCGCTTTCATCTGTTGCCGGCGCGCCTCTTCCAGCGCGGCGAGCTTCGCCATCTGCTCCGCGGACAGAGGCCTCGCCAGTTCGGGATCGGCGGGATTTCCGGTTTCGAGCGCGGCCAGCAGCCGGCGCTGCGATACCGCGAGGATCTCCGTCACCTCACGCTGGCGCGGACGGCTGCGATGCAGGGCAGGATCGACCGCGTGCGCGAGTTGCCGGGCGTCCGGCATGTGCAAGCCGGTGACGCCAAGCCTTGTCAGATCCTCCAACAACTGGCGCGTGGTGCCTTCCGGGTCGGCGATCAGACGATTGTAGCTGATGATAGCGCCAGGCACGCCGGCGGCGAAAGACGCGCGCACGTACCGCTCCCACAGCGCGGCACCAAACGCGATGGGAATGGCATCGCGGGTCCAAAGAGATTCGGCGACTTCCAGCGGGTCGCGCCAGACGCAGATGGCGACGACGTTTCCGAAGTGCGCGCGCAACATCGGCAACAGGATGCACAGCCTCGGTTCCTTGATGAACCAGGGCTCATGCGCGTCGAGGTCGGCCAGGATGGGCGCGAGCATCTCGTCGGCCCTCGCCCACGCCGCCGCCGGCACGCGATCCGGCGAAAGCCGGCTGGTCGCCCACCATTCCGCACGCGCCTGCTGCAGAATGAAATGGCAGAGCTGGCGCAGGTCCTTGCGTTCGAACAGCCCGTGCGGGTTCTCGATGGTGCCGCCAGTACCCATGCCAGGCGGCCCGAAATAGGCTCCCATGGCAGCGAGCAATTCGCCCACGCACGAAGTGCCGGACCGATGCATGCCGAGCACGACGACGCGAGCCGTCACGGCCTCAGACCCGAATAGGCGCCCGCAAGCCGCCTGGTCACGGCACCCGCGGGGAGATCGGCGCCGTCGAACTGACGGACGGACATGATCTCCAGCAGCGAGTTGGTGACGAATATCTCTGCAGCCTTGCGCAATTCGGCGCGCGTGATCGCACGCTCGGCGACCTCGATGCGTTCGCTCTTGCACAGGGCGAGGATCGCATGGCGCGTAATGCCGGGCAGCGCGCCTTCCTCGATCGCCGGTGTCGTCAGAACGCCATCGATCACGGCAAACACATTGCTCCGCCCACCGCAGGCAACGGCGTCGCGGTTGTTCAGCATGATCGCCTCGTCGGCGCCGGCCGCTTCCGCCTCGGTCTGCGCGATCACGTTGTCGAGGTAGCACAGGGTCTTGAGGCGGGCCGTGAGGGATTTCTCGTTGCGTCGGGCCCGCTTGGCCGTGACGGTAACGAAGCCGTCCGAACTCGGCGGCGGATGATAGGCGGCGGCCGAGATGATGAGGGTGGGCAGCGGGTCGTCCGGTGGCAGCAGGCCGCGCTGCCCCGGACCGCGCGTCAGCGTGATGCGCAAGGCGGCGTCGGCCGCTGCAAGCTGGTTGGCGGCAAGGGTTTCCCGCACGGCGTCCGCGATGCTCGGCGGGTCGAGCGGCAGCGGAATCGCCAGCTCGGCCGCGCCGGCCGCCATGCGCTGCAGATGGTCCTCGAGCTTGAAGACATGGCCGCGATAGGCGCGCAACGTCTCGAACAAGCCGTCGGCCAGCAGCAGGCCGCGGTCCGCGGGGTCGATGTGGGCCTGCTCGCGCGCGACCAGCCGGCCATTGAGCCAGATCATGCCGCCGATCCGTGCGCGGATTGAACGCCGCCTTGCGCCAGGACTTCGATCAGCGCCTTGGCTTTGGCCAGGCTCTCCTCGTATTCGGCCTGCGGATCGGAATCGGCGACGATGCCGCCGCCGACCTGGAAGGTCAGGTCCTGGCCCTGGAGGCAGTAGGTGCGGATGACGATGTTGCTGTCCATGCCGCCATCGGCGCTGAGATATCCGATCGAGCCGCAATAAGGCCCGCGCGCCGTCGGCTCCAGCTCCGCGATGATTTCCATGGCGCGGATCTTCGGCGCACCGGTGACCGAGCCGCCGGGGAAGCAGGCGCGCAGCAGATCGACCGCGCTGCGTCCCTGCGCCAGCTCCCCGGTCACGACCGAGACCAAGTGATGCACCGTCGCATAGCTTTCGAGCCCGAACAAAGTCGGGACCTTGACCGAGCCGATCTCGCAGACCCGGCTGATGTCGTTGCGCAGCAGGTCGACGATCATCAGGTTTTCCGCACGATCCTTGGCGCTCGCCAGCAGCTCCGCCGCCAGTGCCTTGTCCTCGGCGGGGCCGCGGCCGCGCGGGCGCGTGCCTTTGATTGGCCGCGTTTCGACTGTTCCGTCCGCCACCTTCAAGAAGCGCTCCGGCGAGGACGAAAGGATGGCGGTCGGGCCGAAATCGAGATATGCGCCGAAGGTCGCCGGGTTGCGGGTGCGCAGCGCCTGGTACAGCGACAGACGGTCGAAGCCCGACGGCAGCCTGGCGCGGAAGCGCTGCGTGATGTTGGCCTGGTAGATGTCGCCAGCCTCGATGTAATCGATCGTCCGCCGCACCGCATCCCTGAATCCTGCTGGGCTGAGATCTGGCTTTGCGGAGATCGCCCAGGAAGCAGTCGGCGACTTCTGGGGCGCGCGGCGCAGCCGGTCCCGCGCCCAGCCGATGCGCGCCTCGGCACGTTCGCGCCGGGCGCGCGGCGTGGTCTCCGGATAGCCGCTCGCCAGCAGCCATGCCCGGCTTTCCATGTGATCGACGGCGAACACGAGGTCATAGAGGCCGAGGATGAGATTGGGCCAGGCGATGTCGGCGTGGGCATGAGCGGGCACGCGTTCGACATGATGGCGCAGGCCATAGCCGAAATATCCAGCAAGGCCGGTCTGGAATGGCGGCAGGTCGGGCCGCGGCTCAACTCCATAACGCTCGCACAGCTCGCCGATCGCGTTGAAGGGATCGCCGCCGATCGCTGCGCCGTTCAAGCGCACGCCGGCACGCTCTGCCTCGAGCCGCGCGAACGGATCGATGCCGAGGAAGGAGTAGCGGCCAAGGCGCCGGTCCTTCAGCGCGCTGTCGAACAGCGCCAGACCCGGCCGGTCCGCAAAAGTACGGCACCAGGCAGCCGGATCGGCCGGTACTTCATCGGGCGATAGTTCCTGGGCCACAAGCTCAGTCTTCATGGCGCGGAGGCTAGCATGCGGCCCGCGCCCCGTCATTCCGGGAGCGTCCTAGCCGGCGGGCCCGGCGTCGTCCGCAGACCAGAATTCCGCCCGCGTTTCCCAGGGGAAGACAGCCCTGCCCACCATTCCGGCGCGCATTTGCTGTTGCCAGGGGGGATGGGGGATTGAATGATGGCAGACGGGCCACGAAAGCGCGAACGGACGGACTTTGGCAACGCAGACGGAAACCGGCAGAATTCCCTGGCGCGTTCCAGTCAGCGCAAGCTCGCTGATCGAAGGCGGCCTGATTGCCGTCGGCTATCTCCTGTGCTTCGCGGTCGGATATGCGTTTGTCCTGGAAACCGGCGTTTCGGTGGTCTGGCCGCCCAGCGGCTTCGTCCTTGCCGTCCTGCTGCGTTTCGGGTGGCGGGGCATCATCCCGATCTGGATCGGGGCCTTCGCCGCTAATCTGATCTGGGGTTTCACGTCGCCGCTGGCTGCCGTGCTGTTGCCCGCCTTGACGGTCGCTGAACCGCTGATCGGCATGCTGTTGCTGCGGCTGGTCGGCTTCGACAGTTCGCTACGACGGTTGCGCGATATCGCGGCGCTGGTCGCGATCGGCGCACCGATCAGCACGCTGCTCAACGCGCTCACGGCCATCTATGTGCTAAGCGCCATGGGTACGATGAGCTGGGCGGATTATTGGTACAACGTCCTGATATTCTGGGGCGGCAACGCAGGCGGCGTCATCACCGTCGCACCGGGCATCCTGATCCTGACCAGCCGCAGCGAACATGGCATCACGACGCAGAACTGGGTCGAAGCCGGCCTGCTTACCTTCCTGGCCTTCGCCGCCCTGCAATTGCCGGTGATCTGGCCGGCCGTCGGCCATGGCGGCGCGGCCTTCATCGTCTTTCCGATTGTCGCGTGGGTGACGTTGCGCGCGCCGCGGCGGGTCTCCATGGCGGTGGTGCTTTGCATCGCGGCCGTCGCCCTGGCAACAACTAGGTTGAGCAGCGAACGATTCCTCGGCGCTCCTGACGCGCTCTCTGAACTGATCAGCCTGCACAGTTTCATCGCCTGCCTCACATTGACCTGCTTGCTGCTGGCCGCGCTCAACATGGACAAGGCGCAGATCGAGGCCCGACTGCGCGAGCGCGAGCAGTTCCTCAGCCTCGCGATCCTCGGCAGCAACGACGGCATCTGGGATTGGCGGCCGAACGAGCACCGCGTCTGGCTCTCGCCGCGCTGGAAGGAGCAGCTCGGTTATGCCGAAGGCGAGCTGCCGGATTCGCTCTCGACCTGGTCGGCCCTGGTCCATCGCGAGGACCGCGACCGGGTGGCGCAGCGCTTCGCCGATTTCCTCGAGGACCGGACCGGCAGCTTCGAGATGGTCCAGCGGTTCCGGCACAAGCTGGGGCACGACGTCCACATCCTGACGCGCGGCATCAAGATGAAAGACGACGAAGGCCGCGTCACGCGCGTGGTCGGCGTCCATACCGACGTGACCGAATTGCTGAACGCCCAGGAGGAGCTGCGCCACCAGGCTGCATCCCTGGCGGTGCTGGCGCGCGACCTGGAGGAGCAGCGTCGAACCGCCGATGCGGCCAACACCGCCAAGTCGCAGTTCCTGGCGACCATGAGCCACGAAATCCGCACGCCGATGAACGGCATCATCGGCATGCTGTCCCTCATGCTCGATTCTAAGCTCAATCCGGATCAGAAGAGATGGGCCTCCACGGCGCTGGATTCGGCGGAAACGCTCCTCACCATCATCAACGACATCCTGGACCTGTCCAAGCTCGATGCCGCCAAGACCGAGACGGAGCTGCTGGATTTCGACGTGGCTGGATTGATCGAAGGCGTGACCGCTCTTCTCAAGGTGCGCGCCAACGCCAAGGGCATCGCGCTGCGCACGGAGATCGCGCCAACCGTGCCGAAGTGGCTCAAGTCCGATCCCACGCGACTGCGCCAGATCCTTTTCAACCTGATCGGCAACGCCGTCAAATTCACCCAGCGCGGCGACGTCGTGGTATACGCGTCCGCCATCGCCATGCGCGCGGATAGCTGCGAGCTGCGGATCGAGGTCACCGACACGGGCATCGGCATCGACCGCGACCAGATGACGAACCTGTTCGAGCCGTTCCGGCAGGGCGACAGCGGCATGGCGCGCCGGTTCGGCGGCACCGGCCTTGGCCTTGCGATCGTCAAGCGCCTGGTCAAGCTGCTGGGCGGCAGCATCACCGTTCAAAGCACGCCCAGCGCCGGCAGCACCTTCACCGTCATCCTGCCCTGCCTGATCGTCGCATCGCCGCTCGACCGGCCGATACTGGTCCGCAACGATCCAGCATCGGGCATGCACCGCCAGGCGTCGATCCTGGTCGCCGAGGACAACGACATCAATCGCGAGCTGGTTATCCAGATGCTGGCACGCCTGGGCCACAATGTCATCACGGCAAGCAATGGGCGCGAGGCGCTGGCGGCGGCGCGGGCCAAGGTGTTCGACTTGATCCTGATGGACATCCAGATGCCGGAAATGGACGGCCTCAGTGCGGCCGCCGCCATCCGCGCCTTGCCCGGCACCCATGGCGGCACGCCCATCGTGGCCGTCACGGCCAATGCGATGGTCGGCGACCGCGAGCGCTACCTGGCCGCGGGGTTCGACGATTACCTCGCCAAGCCGCTGCATCTCGACCAGTTGCAGGACGTTGTCATGCGCTGGACCGATGGACCATCCTGGCAGGCCGGTGACGGAACCGGCGCCGAGCGACCGGTAGCGCTGGATCCTCAACGCGCAGCTGAGCTCAGGATGGTCATGCCGGCACTCGATTTCGCGGCCCTTGCCGGGCGCTTGCCCAAGGAGATCGATGCACAGATCGATCGTGCCGAGCACGCGATCCGCGCTAACGACATCGACGGCGTACGTGTCGCCTTCCGCGCCTTGCATGACGCGGCAGACGCGTTCGGCCTGCGCGAGCTCGCGGCCCTGTCCGCCGCGCTTGCGCAGGACACGCACGACATGGACCGCATGGTCGAGCGCAGCGCCGCGGTTCAGATCGCGGTCGCGCGGGCGAAGTCCGCGATCGCTGCATTGTTCGCGTCTTCCCGAGACCCGAAAGAATGACTGGCAGGAATGCGGAAAGCCTGGCGATCCGCGCTGGAGCAATCGTCGCCTTGCTCACCCTGGGGCTGGCGACTGCGCTGATCGGGTGGCAAGAACGCCTGACCAGCGCGGTCCTTGCCCTGGCGCCCGACGCGGTTCGCACCATGGATGCATTCGCCGCCGTCAACGGCTATCTCCGCATTGCCATTCTGCTGCTGCTGGTCAGCGCGGCGGCGGTGATCGTGGTGGCTGTCCTGGTGGCGCGCGCTCTGCCCGCCGCCGGCGAGCAATCGGCGGCCTCGGAGCAGATGGCTGCAGACGGTTCGCGCGACGACAGCGCCGGGGACCTATCTTCCGTTTCCGCACTGCCGGTGCCGCTGGCGCGGATCGGGCACCTGATGTCGGTCGGCAATCTGATCCGCGGATTTTGTCACGAGCTGAACAACGAGCTTGGGCCTGTCCAGGGCTATGCCGAACTGCTGTGCGGCGATGCGCGGTTGAGCGAACTGCATCGTCGGCAGATCGCGCGCATCAGGGACGCCACCAAGATCGCCCTCGCCGATATCCGCAACTTCGGCGCGGCGCTTGGCTGGTCGAACGATCCGACGCATATCACGCGGCTGGGTGACATGGCGACCGAAGCGGCCCGCTCGGCCCAGGCCGCCATCGCGACCAGAATAGCGCTGGACGTTCCGCCCGGCGCCGATGTCGAAGTCACCGCGACCGAATCGGAAGTCGGCCAGGCCATCCTGCATCTGTGTGCCGCGGCGATCCCGTTGCTCGGCCGCCAGGACACCCACATCCGCATCCTGGTCGATTCCGTGGTCGGCGCCACCTCGACGGCTGCCGACGATTTCGCGATCAGCGGGCACCGGCTGGAGATCTGGTCCGACCCCGTCGATCCCCAGCGCACCAAGGTGCAGTTCGGCGCCCTGCGCCCGAGCTGGCGCTATGGCCGCGTACGCTGCGATTTCGGAGGCCACGGCTGGTCGCGCGAGCTGGTCGGCAAGATGTTCGACCTCGCCCATTCGGACGAAGCGGTGGCGGAGGTCGCAGCCATGGCCCTGCTGGGCACGCTGATGATCGAAACCGGGGGCGTGATCATGGTCGATACCTGCCCGCACAAGCAGACCACCGCCACCCTGCTCTGGCCGGCGCGGATCGCGCCCGAGGTGGGCGCACCGCTGGAACTGGACGCTCACGAGGACGAACTCGATGCGCTGATCATCCATGCCTCCGAGGTAACGGCCGAAGAGCTGTCCCGTCGCCTGACCGGGCTCGGATTGCGCGTTGCCTCCACGACCAGCGTCGATGGCGCCCTGGAGCTGGTCGCCGAGATGGGATCGAAGTGCCATGCCATCGTGCTGGCGCAGTCCAGCGACGGCGAGATCGCGCAGCGGCTGCGGCATGGCGCCGCGAAACCACGGGTCTTTCAGTTCGAAACCGTGCCCGAGGCCAGAGAGCTGGAACGGCTGGCCGCGGAATTGCGGCGGCCCGAGCCGGTCACATGAATTGCCCGAGCTGGGCCAGGCGCACGGCGATCTGGGTGCGGTTCTTGGTCTCGAGCTTGCGGCACAGGTTGCGGACGTGGAGCTTGACCGTCACTTCCTGCAGGTCGAGCGCGCGGGCGATCTCCTTGTTCGAGGCGCCCTTGACCAGCATGGCCGCCACTTCCAGCTCTCGCGGCGTCAGGACCTCGGCGCCCACGATCTTCAGCCCTTCGGTCGCACCGGTCGGCCGCATCAGGTCTTCCGGCGCATAGACCTCGCCCTTGGCCATCATTTCCAGCGCCGAAATCAGCTTGGCGCCGGACAGGGTCTTGGGGATGAAGCCTTTGGCGCCCGCCGCCAGTGCGGAGGTAGCCACCGGCTTGGTGACCATGCCAGTGATGATGGCGACCGCCGAGTCCGGGCAATGCGCGACCATGCGTTTCAGGCCTTCCAGCCCCTGCATGCCCGGCATGTGGAGATCGAGCAAGGTCACGTCATAGCAGCCATTGGCGAGGACCAGCGCAAAAGCTTCGTCGAAGCTGCGCGCCGTCACCACTTCGGCTTCCGGAGTATGACGCTCGATAACCGCCTTGAAGCCGTCACAGACCAACTCGTGGTCATCGGCCAACAGAATTCGCACGCCTGTTCCCTCGGCAAATGTGAAGCGAGGCAATGCCGACATTACGTCGGCACAGTGCTTAACGAAAGGTGAAACCTTGGTGCCAGCGCTCAATCATAGCGCGCGCAACGGCAATTCGGGTCCGCGGATCAGCCAATTGTCAGGTAGATACCGGCATTCCCCGTCGATCATATGCAGCGTGTAGGCGTGGCGGGATATGTCGGAAGTATTAGGTCCGCTGTAGTGCGGCAGCAGGCCATGCAGCACGATCAAAGACCCCTTGGCCGCTTCCAGCCCGACTCGCGGATCGTCCGGCCAAGGTGAAGAGTCGAGCACATCCGTGACCAACTTGCCATCCCGACGCAGGAATCGCGACTTTAACGGCAGCCGATGCGCGCCGGGCAGGCACCACATCGCGCCGTTTTCCATGGTCGCATCCTCGAGCGCGAACCAGAAACCGATGCAGCTGAGCGGCTCGGTATAGAGATAGGTGGAATCGACGTGCCAGACCACCTCGCCGCCGATATGCGGCTGCTTGAAGATGTACATGGATTGCAGCAGCCGGGGCGCGCGCACGCCCAGATCCCGCGCCAGCGCCCGCAACTTCGCGGTGCGCGAGAACGCATCAAAGGCAGGATCGAGGTCGTGCATGGCGTGGCCGATCTTGTTGATCGACAGCGCCTTGGGCTGCTTCAATTCTCCCTGAGCATCGAAGGCGCCTTCCTCGAAGAAGAAGCGGATCTTGTCGCCGGAACTCTCGAAGTATGCGGCGGCGGCGTGCGAGCGGCTGGTGGTCGAGAAGACCGTACGATGCTCGGCAGGATCGAAGGATTCGACCAATTCCTGGGCCCTGGCGCGCAGCCGGTCGCAGTCCGCGGGCCCGACGAAATTCTCCAGGAACAGATAGCCGTCGGCATCGAAGGCAGCGCGCATTTCGGGCGACAGGCGGCCGTCTTCGGTGCGGAAGCGCCGGGGTGTCATGCGAAGCAGTCTCGTCCATGCGCCAGCGGCGCCAGCTTCAGGTGCCGGGCGATGGTCTGGCCCATATCGGCGAAGCTCGGCCGCTTGCCGAGCGGGCCGGCCGCGATGCCGGGACCGAAGAACAGCACCGGCACATGCTCGCGCGTGTGATCGGTGCCGGGGCGGGTCGGATCGCAGCCGTGGTCGGCGGTCGCCAGCACCAGGTCACCGGGCTGCAAGCGCGCTTCCAGCTCCGGCAGGCGGCGATCGAAGGCCTCGAGCGCGGCGGCATAGCCGACCACGTCGCGGCGATGGCCGTAGAGCATGTCGAAATCGACGAAGTTGGCGAAGACCAGGGCGCGGTCCTTGGCCTGCGCGACCGCATCGAGCGTGCGATCGAACAACCCGCCGTTGTCGTCTGCTTTTAATTTCCTGGAGATGCCTCGATGCGCGAAGATGTCGGCGATCTTGCCGATGCTCCAGACCTCCGCGCCGGATGCGGAGACGCGATCGAGCAGCGTTTCCTGGGGCGGCGGCGTGGTGTAGTCGCGGCGATGAGCGGTGCGGCGGAAATCGGCCGGCCTTTCTCCGACAAAGGGACGCGCGATCACGCGGCCGATATTGAGGGGCTCCAGCAACTCCTTGGAGCGCTCGCAGAAACGATAGAGCCGTTCCAGCCCGAAATGCTGCTCATGTGCTGCGACCTGGAACACGCTGTCGGCGGAGGTGTAGCAGATCGGCTTGCCGGTCCTGACATGCTCGGCGCCCAGCTCGGCGATGATCTCGGTGCCGGACGCGTGGCAGTCGCCGAGGATGCCAGGCAGATCGAACTCCGCGACGAGCTGGTCGATGATGGCGCGCGGGAAGCAGGGAAGCTCGCGCGGGAAATAGCCCCAGTCGAACGGCACCGGGCAGCCGGCCATTTCCCAATGGCCGCTTGGCGTGTCCTTGCCCCTGCTCTCCTCGGCGGCGCAACCATAGGCACCTTCAACGCGGTCTATCTCAAGGCCGGCAGGAACCACGCCGGTCGAAATCTCCGCCGCGCGGCCAAGGCCCCAGCGCGCCAGGTTCGGGATCCGCAGGGGCCCCGATCGCACGCCTTGCTTATCGGCGCGTCCGCCGGCGCAGGCTTCCGCGATATGGCCGAGGGTATCGGCTCCGGCATCGCCGAATTGCGCGGCATCCGCCGTCGCGCCGATGCCGAAGGAATCCAGGACCAGAATGATGGCACGCCGCTGCATGCCGCCTAGTCTACCGCAATCCGCTCGTGAATTGGCGAGGGAACAGTTGCCCCGTCCCGGGTCAATTGGACGGCCGCCCGGATGGCGGCGGCAGCGCGGGACCAGGATGCGCTGTCGGCGGCGTGAATGATGCAAATCGGCTGCTGGGGGCCCACTTCCTCGCCCAGTCCGCGGAACTCGGAAAAACCGACCCGGTGGTCGATCTTGTCCTGGGCTGTGGCACGGCCGCCGCCAAGCTCTATCAGCGCGACGCCCACCGCCCGCGTGTCGATGGCAGAGATCCGCCCGGACCGTGACGGCGCACTAGGTTTTACGATGGGAGCCGCCGCAAGATAGACACCCGGCCGTTCCAGCAGATCGGCCGGGCCGCCGAGCGCCGCCACCATGCGGCCGAAAATCTCGGCCGCGCGGCCGCTCGAGAGCGCCGTGTCGATCTTGGCAGCCGCCTCTTGCGCGGTCCCGCAAAGGCCGCCGACCAGCAGCATTTCCACCACCAAGGCCCGCGTCACCTGGTCGAGCCGAACATCGCGGCGCTTGCCGGTCAGGTAATGGATCGCCTCCTGCATTTCCGTGGTGTGCCCGGCGGTGTGGCCAAGCACCTGGTTCATGTCGGTGATGAGGGCGGTGGTCTTGACCCCCGCTCCGCTGGCGACGCGCACGATGCTGTCGGCGAGTTCACGCGACGATTCCAAGGTCGCCATGAAGGCGCCGCTGCCGGTCTTCACATCCATCACCAGACCTTGCAGGCCGGACGCCAGCTTCTTGGACAGGATGGAAGCGGTGATCAGCGGGATGGATTCGACCGTCGCCGTCACGTCGCGGATGGCATAGAGGCGGCGGTCGGCCGGCGCCAGGTTGGCAGTCTGGCCAATGATGGCGCAGCCGACCTCGCGCACCACGCGCCGGAACAAGGCGGTGTCGGGTTGGGTCTGGTAGCCGGGAATCGCGTCGAACTTGTCGAGCGTGCCGCCGGTATGGCCAAGGCCGCGGCCGGAAATCATCGGCACGAAGCAACCGCACGCCGCCGCGATCGGTCCCAGCATCAGCGAAACCTTGTCGCCGACGCCGCCGGTGGAGTGCTTGTCGACGACCGGGCCGGTGAGGTTGTCGCGCGACCAATCGAGGACCGCGCCCGATTCCATCATGGCTCGCGTCAGGGCGATCCGCTCCGACATCTCCATGCCGCGAAAGAACACCGCCATGGCAAAGGCGGCGGCCTGCCCTTCGGTGATGGAGCCGTCGGTCAGGCCTTCGATGAAATGCTCGATTTCGGCCTCGCTCAGCACGCCGCCGTCGCGCTTCTTGCGGATGATCTCCTGCGGCAGCATCAGGGCGCCCAGCCGGCGATCATGCGATTGAGCAATCGCCGCAAATCGGCAGCGGCGCCGGCGGCCACTTGCATCGTGTGCTCGTGGCTCATGGGCGCGTCGCTCATGCCCGCGCCGAGATTGGTGATGATGGAAAAGCCCGCGACCTTCATACCGACCTGGCGCGCCAGGATCACTTCGGGCACCGTCGACATGCCGACCGCCGCGCCGCCGATCAGGCGCGCGAACCGCACCTCGGCCGGCGTCTCGAAATGCGGGCCGGAGAACCAGACATAGACGCCTTCATTCAACGCGACGCCGGCTACCTGCGCGGCATCGCGCGCGTGCTGCTGCAAGCCGGCATCGTAGGCGCCGACCATGTCGACGAACCGGCTGTTGCCGGATTCGTCATAGAGCGGCGAGGATTGGACGAGGTTGATATGGTCGGTGATCATCATGACTGCGCCGGGACCCATCGCGGGATCCAGGCTGCCGCCGGCATTGGTGAGGATGAGCGCTTCGCATCCGATCGCGTGCAACGTGCGCACCGGGACTTTCATCGCGTCGGCGCGGCCATGCTCGTAGAAGTGCGAGCGGCCTTGCAGAATCGCCACCGGCGTCGCACCGATCTTGCCCAGCGACAGGCGCCCGGCATGACCTTCGACGCTCGGCCGCGGAAATCCGGGGAGATCGTGGTAGTCGAACATCGTGGCCTCGGCCACATCCTCCGCCATCGGGCCAAGACCCGAGCCGAGGATGATTCCGATCTTGGGTTTGAAACCGGGCCTAGCCGCCGCGATGATACTGGCCGCTTCGCTCATGCCAGGTTTTCCGGGCCGAAGGATGCCGGCAGCAATTCGTCGCGCGTGAAGGTCCGGCGCAGGCCTTCCGGCCCGCAGACATGGACCTTGGTGTCGGCCGCGGCGAACTCGCGGATGCGCTGGCGGCACCCGCCGCAAGGCGTGCACAGCACGTCGCCGCCGCCGATCACCGCGATCTCGCGGATCTGGCGCGCGCCGCCCTGCACCATGGCGGCGATGGCGCCGGCCTCGGCGCAGGTGCCGACCGGATAGGCCGCGTTCTCGACATTGCAGCCGCTGTAGATCTGGCCGTTCTCCGCCAGGATCGCGGCACCCACCAGGAATTTCGAATAGGGCGCGTAGGCGCGCTCCATGGCAGCACGTGCCGCCGTGAACAGCCGCTGGTCCATTGGCTCAACGCTCCTTGACGTAGGGTTGCCCGAGTGCATGCGGGGCCATCGCGCGTCCGACAAAGCCCGCCAGCAGCACCACGGTCAGAATATAAGGCAAGGCCTGGATCAACTCGACCGGCACCTCGCCGATGCCTGGGAACTTCGCACCCTGCAGCCGGATCGCGATCGCGTCCAGTAGGCCGAATAACAGGCATGCGAACATCGCGGGCCAGGGCCGCCACTTGCCGAACACCATGGCGGCCAATGCGATGAAGCCCCGCCCCGCCGTCATGTTCGGGCTGAAACCAGCATTTTGCGCAATGGCAAGATAGGTGCCGGCAAAGCCGCACAAGGTGCCCGCGATGATGACGGCGCGATAGCGCAGCCAGGCCACCGAAATACCGGCGGTATCGACCACCTTCGGGTCCTCGCCGACCGCGCGCAGGCGCAGCCCGAAGCGCGTGTGATACAGGACCCACCAGGCAATCGGCACCGTGATGAAGGCAATGTAGACCAGCAGATTGTGCCCGCCGATCACAAAGGAATAGATCGGACCGATGAAGGGAATGGAGGCTGCATTCTCCCACCCCGGAAACCTCAACGGCATGAAGCGCGCGTCCGGCGTCAGGTCAGGCGTCTGTCCGCCCCGGCCGAACCATGCGTTGCCCAGCACGATCGTCAGACCCGCCGCCATGATGTTGATAGCGACTCCGCTCACCACCTGGTTGCCGCGATAAGTGATGCAGGCGACGCCGTGCAGCAGCGCCATCATGACGCCGACGATGATGGCGCCCAGCAGCGCGACCCAGGCCGATCCCGTCACCACGGCGATGCAGGCCGCGGCGAAGGCTGCTGCCAGCATCTTGCCTTCCAGCCCGATATCGATGGTGCCGGAGCGCTCCGAGAACATGCCCGCCATGGCGGCGAACACCAGCGGCGTCGCCATCCGAAGCGTGGCCGACAGGATCGAGACCGCCTGGAGCCAGAAATCTTCCATGTCAGGTCGCTTCCGCCAGGACGGCGCGGCGATTGAACAACAAGTAAAGCCGCGCAATCCAGGGCCGGTTCATGTAGGCGAGCGCCCCGGAAAACATGATGATGAGCCCCTGCATCGCGACCACCATATCGCGATTGATGGTCGGAATCTCGAAAGAGAGCTCGGCCCCGCCCTGATAGAGCGCGCCGAACAGAATGGCCGCCAGCACGATGCCGACAGGGTGGTTGCGGCCCATCAGCGCCACCGCGATGCCGGTGAAGCCGGCGCCGGCGACGAAATCCAGCAGCAGGTGATGGTGGTAGCCGATGATCTGGTTCAACGCGACCCCGGAGGCCAAGGCGCCGGACAGGCACATCGCGATCATGATGACCCGCTTGGGCGAGATGCCGGCATAGATTGCCGCCTTGGGCGACAGGCCGACCGCGCGGATCGCATAGCCCCAACGGGTGCGCCAGATGAACACCCACACGAAGATGCAGCAAACGGCCGCCCACAGGATCGAGAGATTGAGCGGCGTGCTGGGCACGTCGAACCCCAGCCAATTCAACACGTCATGCACATGCAACAGGTCGGCGGAAGGCGCGAATTCGCGGCTGCTCGGCACCATTTCGCCCGGCGGCCGCAGGATGTCCGACGCGACATAGACCATCAGCGACGCGGCGATGAAATTGAACATGATGGTGGTGATCACGATGTGGCTGCCGCGATAGGCCTGCAGGTAGGCGGGGATCAGTGCCCATCCGGCGCCGAAGACGATCGCGGCGACCAGCGCGATCGGGATCAGCAGGAACCCCGGCAGGTATTGATCGAGCGCCAGCATCGCCAGCGTGACGCCGAGGCCGGCGATATAGGCCTGCCCTTCCCCGCCGATATTGAACAAGCCGGCATGGAACGCGACCGCGACGGCGAGGCCGGTGAATACAAAGTCGGTGGCGTAATAGAGCGTGTAGGAAATCGACACCGAGTCCTGCACCACGCCCCAGGCCATGATGCGCATGGCCTCCAGCGGATTGACGCCGATGACCAGCACCACCAGCCCGGCGACGAGCAGGGCCTGGATCAGGTTGATGATCGGCAGCAGCCCGATGTCGATCCAGCGTGGCAGTGCGACTTGCGGTGCCCCGCTCATGCGGCTTCGTCCGCCTGGGCATGGGCGTTGGCCATCATCAGGCCGAGCGTGCGCTCCTCCGCCTCGTCCCCGTTCACTTCGCCGACGATGCGGCCCTGGAACATCACCAGGATGCGGTCGCTCAAGGACATGACTTCGTCCAGCTCGACCGAGACCAGCAGGATCGCGCAGCCGGCATCGCGCAGGGCGATAAGCTGTCGGTGGATGAACTCGATCGCGCCGATATCGACGCCGCGGGTCGGCTGGCCGACCAGCAGGACCTTCGGTTTTCGATCGATCTCCCGCGCCAGGATCAGCTTCTGCTGGTTGCCGCCGGACAGATTGGCGCATTTGAGATCCGGATCGCGCGGACGCACATCGAAACGCTCCATCAGCTTGCCGCAAGCATTGGCCATCGCCTCATGGTCCATCAGCACGCGACCATTGTAGGCGGCATCCTCGTGATAACCGAGGACGCAGGACTCCCAGGCTGGGAACGCGGTCACGACGCCGAGGCGCAAGCGGTCCTCCGGCACATGGGCCAAGCCATGCTCGCGTGCCGAGGCAGGCCCGCACGGAGCACCGACGGAAATCACCCGGCCGCACAGATTGATCTCGCCGCTCGACATCAACCGAATACCGGACAGCGCCTCCAGGAGCTCGCTCTGCCCGTTGCCCGAGACGCCGGCGATCCCCACGATCTCGCCGGCCCGGACATCGAAGCTGACGTTATCGACGCGCGGAACGCCCTTGCCGTCGATCACGGACAGGTTCCGCACCGACAAGCGCTCTTCACCCGGCTCCGCGGCGGTCTTGTCGAGTTCCAGGCGGACCTTGCGCCCGACCATCAACTCCGCGAGCTGCTCGCGCGTCGCCTGCCTGGTCGGCAAGGTCGCCACCATCTCGCCCTGCCGCATCACGGAAACCGTATCGGTGATCGCCAGGATCTCGCGCAGCTTGTGGGTGATGAGCACGATCGTGACACCGCGCGCATTCAAGGCACGCAGGATCTGGAACAGTTGATCCGTCTCCTGCGGAGTCAGGACGCCGGTCGGCTCATCCAGAATCAGGATGTCGCAGTGACGGAACAGCGCCTTCAGGATCTCCACCCGCTGCTGCTCACCCACGGGCAGTTCGGAGATGTGCGTATCCGGATCGACGTTGAGCCCGTAATCGCGCGCCAGCCGCTGTAGCTCGGTCCGCGCCTTTGCTGCGCCGCCGCTCAGCAGCGCGCCGCCTTCGGCGCCGAGCATGACGTTCTCGAGAACGGTGAATGGCTCCACCAGCATGAAATGCTGATGCACCATGCCGATGCCGGCGGCGATTGCATCATGAGAGCTGTTGATCCGGGCGGGTTTACCATTGATGAGAATCTCGCCCGCATCGGCCGTATAGAAGCCGTAGAGGATGCTCATCAGTGTCGATTTGCCAGCGCCATTCTCGCCGATGATGCCGTGGATCGAGCCCTTGGCGATGGTCAGATCGACGTTCTTGTTGGCACGGACGGCGCCGAAAGACTTGTCGATGCCGCGCAATTCAATCGCCGCCGGCCGGGTTGCGGCCGACGGCGATTGCGCAATGCCAACCTGCTCAGTTGCCATTCCGGACGCGTGCCCGATCAGTTCGGGCAGGCATTGTCAGCCATGTAGTCGTGCACCTCGATCTTGCCGGCGATGATATCGACGCGCGCGGCCTCCACCTTCGCCTTCATGTCGTCGGTGATCAGCGACTTGTTGTTGTCGTCGAGCGCCCAGTCGACACCCTTTTCCTTGAGGCCGAGGACCGTGACGCCCGGTTTCCAGGTACCGTCCTTCGCCGCCTGGGCGCTGTCATAGACCGCCACGTCGACCCGCTTCATCATCGAGGTCAGCATGGTGCCGGGCTGCAGGTGGTTCTGGTTGGAATCGACGCCGATCGCGAGCTTGCCGGAATCCTTCGCCGCCTGATAGACGCCGGCGCCGGTGCCGCCGGCCGCCGCGAACACCACGTCGACGCCGCGATCGAACTGGCCCTTGGCGAGCTCGGCGCCGCGCGTCGGGTCGTTCCAGGCGGCGGGAGTCGTGCCCGTCATGTTGGCGAGCACTTCGACGTTCGAGTTCGCCGCCTTCGCGCCCTGGGCGTAGCCGCATTCGAACCGGCTGATCAGCGGAATGTCCATGCCGCCGACGAACCCGACCTTGCCCGATTTGCTGGCGAGCGCCGCGAGAACGCCGACGAGGTACGAACCCTCCTGCTCCTTGAACACGATCGACTGCACGTTCGGCAGATCGACCACGGAATCGATGATCACGAAGCGGATCTTGGGGAATTCCGGCGCCACTTTCTTGATCGCCGATTCCTGGCTGAAGCCGATGCCGATGATCGGGTCGGCCCCGCGCTGCGCCATCTTGCGGAATGCCTGCTCGCGCTGCGCGTCGGCCTGCACCTCGAATTCCAGGTAGCTGGTGCCGGTGTCCTTCTTGAACTTCTCCATGCCGTTATACGCGGCTTCGTTGAACGACTTGTCGAACTTGCCGCCGGAATCGTAGACGACCGCGGGGTCGGCGAGCGCTGCCGACGCGGCCAAGCAGAATGCGCCAGCGGCAAAGGCCGCCTGCATCAACGTCTTCATGAATAGTCTCCCGTTTTTGCCTCGGGCCGGATTGACCACCGGGCCCCACCCTATAAGGCCCATTATCGTTACCTAGAATTCAGGCCTTCGCCATCATTTCGGCGGGCAATAGGAAAATCAAGCGCAGATTGACCGATTGGACAGAATTTTAGCCAGATCAGTCAATTAAACGATGACGATCCACCCCGCGCTATAGTCGATACAAGCGAAGGAGGTAGTCATGAGCCTGGATATCAATTGGTTGGCGGTCGTGGTTGCCGCGGTCGCCACCTTTATGTTGGGCGGTGTTTGGTACGGACCGTTGTTCGGCCGTGTCTGGCGCGCGGCGGAGGGCCAAGTAGAACCGCCGCCATCGAAGGCCAAGCATCCCGCCTTCGTCTACGGCCTGTCATTTTTATTGATGCTGATTGCCGCGGCGATCCTGGCAATGGCCCTTGGACAGGATCCGAACGTGCCGAGAGGGGTTGGCGTCGGCTTTGTGATCGGAGCCGGATGGGTCGCGACGTCGTTCGGGGTCAATTACCTGTTCGCCGGCAGGCGCGTCGCCCTGTTCGCCGTCGATGCCGGCTACAACATCGCACTGTTTTCCGTGATGGGCCTCATCATCGGACTATTCGGTTGAGGGGGCGCCCCGCGAAGGAGCGCCCCGTCACCCGTGCGCACTTACTTCGCGCCAGCCCTCAGGGTGATCTGACCGAAGCCGGCCGCGACGTTCAATCCCGTCATGCCTTCGATGCTGACCGGCTGCAAGGCGATCTGGCTGTTACTGCCGCCGACCAGCACGTTGGCGCCGAGGCCGAGCCCGGCCGCGACATCCGCGGTGGCGCCGGCATACTTGCCGGCCAGCGCGCCCTTCTTGACTTGGCCGGGCGCGAACACCGCCCAAACCATGTAGCCTTCGCTGGTGAAGCCGATATCGACGCCATACTTGTCGATGTCGCCATGATAGCGCTCGGCGGTTCCGTCCGGCTTGGTGAAGACGCAGGAGATTTCCTTCGACGAGCCGAAGATGAAGCCGACGCTGCCCGAGACATTGCAGTTGAGCGAGCCGATATTGACGCCGGAGGCGGCATCAGCCTGCTGGGCGGCGAACTGAGGAACAACGATAACCGCCGCGAGCGCCGTGGCGGCGAGGATGCGCTTGAACATGCTAAACTCCCTGGGACTGGTCGCAGACGTGGGAAGACAACGGCTGGAAGCTAGCACAGGTTCCAAAATGCACCCAAGTGCGCGCCGTCACACGCCATCGCAGCGTCGCTTCCAAGCTAGCCAAAGCGCGAAAATTCGTTAAGACAGGCATCGCGCATCGAATTCTGCTGACGAGAAAGCCCCTTGGACGTCAGAAATCGCTTCGAGACCGCCGAATTGCGTGCCTTCCGCCAGGAGGTCGGGAATTTTATCCGCGCCAGCCTGCCGGAGGACATCCGTCGCAAGGTCGCGCAGGAGCGCATGGATCTGCCGCGCGATGACCAGCAGCGCTGGCACAAGATCCTGCGCGCCAAGGGCTGGGCCTGCGGTGGCTGGCCGACAGCATATGGTGGAGCGGGGTTCTCCGACGATCAGCGCTATGTGTTCGAACGCGAGCTAGCGCTGGGCGATGCGCCGCGCTGGATGATCTACGGCGAAGGCATGCTGGGGCCGACGATCATGGCCTACGGCACCGAAGCGCAGAAGCGTCAGATCCTGCCCCGCATTCTCGAAGGCGACGTGTTCTGGTGCCAGGGTTTTTCCGAACCGAACGCCGGATCGGACCTTGCCTCCCTGCAATGCAAGGCCGAACGGGTCGGCGACCACTATGTGCTGAACGGATCCAAGATGTGGACCAGCGAGGCTCAGATCGCAGACTGGATGTTCGGTCTGTTCCGCACCGATAATTCGGGCCGTAAGCAGGAAGGCATCACCTTCCTGATGCTCGACCTAAAATCACCGGGCGTCACCGTGCGGCCGATCCTGCTGTTCGAAGGCACGCCCGAGGTCAACCAGGTGTTCTTCGACAATGTGCGGGTGCCGGTCGAGAACCGGTTGGGTGACGAGCACAAAGGCTGGAGCATCGCGAAATATATGCTGAGCCTGGAGCGGTTCGGGACGGCAGAGGTCTCGCGCTCGCTTGCGAGCCTCGCGCGTTTGAAGACCTTCCTCAAGGATCAGGACCCCTTCCGTCATGCGCCCGACCAGAAGGACGCGATCGAGCGACGGGCGGCAGAACTGGAAATGGAGCTGGACGCCCTGGAGATCACCGAAGTGCGCTTTCTGTTCAAGCAGGACGGCGCCAACGAAGTGGGACCCGAAGCATCCATGCTCAAGGTGCGCGGCACGGAAATCCAGGCTGACATTTTCGAGCTCGCCATGATGTGCGCGGGCGGACGCGCGCTGGGCGCGCGGCGCGATGAAAGCGGAGCGGATGTCGGGGCGACCAAGCGCGGCCAGGACAGCGCCTACCCCTACTTCAATTTCCGCAAGACGATGATCTATGCCGGATCCAACGAGATCCAGCGCAACATCATCGCTAAAGCCGTGCTTGGTCTCTGAACGTCATGCTGCCAACCTTGACCGACGAGCAACGGATGCTGAAGGAAAGCGTCGAGCGCTTTCGCCAGCAAGACTACGCGTTCGAGAAGCGCAAGAACTTGCTCGCCAAGCTTGGCACCGAGGACGACCCGGTCTGGATGCAGTTCGCGGAGCTGGGCTGGCTGGCCGCGACCTTGCCCGAGGAGCATGGCGGCCTCGGCGGATCGAATGCCGATCTCGCTCTGCTGATGGAGCAATTCGGGCGTGGGCTCGTCACCTCCCCGTTCGTGCCAACGATCGCCCTGGGCGGCACGATTCTGCGGTTGGCGGCGAATGAGGCGCAGAAATCGGCCATCCTTCCCGGCGTGGCCGAAGGACGGATCAAGCTCGCTCTCGCTTATCTCGAGCCGCCGGCACAACCGGATCCCACTATCATCGCAACACGCGCACGGCGTGACGGCGACGGGTTCGTCATCAGCGGCGACAAGGTTGCCGTGTTCTACGGCAATGTCGCGGACCATTTGCTGGTCAGCGCGCGCACGTCGGGCGATATCGGCGATCGTCATGGTATCTCGCTGTTCCTTATCCCGATCAGTGCACATGGCATTGCCATCAACGCGTATAGCACGCATGACGATGGCTGGGCGGCCGATCTGCGCTTTGATCAGGTGCGCGTGACGGCGGATGCTCTGATCGGGACGATTGATTCCGCGCTCGGGACGATCGAAGCCGCGCTGGATGCCGGCACCGCTGCGATCTGCGCCGAAGCGGTCGGCGCGATGTGGTGCCTGCACGACATGACGCTCGACTACATCAAGGTGCGCAAGCAGTTCGGTGCGGCGATCGGTTCTTTCCAGGCGATCCAGCACCGTATGGTCAATATGTACATGAAGTGCCAGTTGGCGCAGTCGATGGCGCTAGCCGGCATAGCCGCGCTCGATATCGCCGAGCCCGCAGCGAGAAGTCGTGCCGTGTCGGCCGCCAAGGTGCAGGTTGGACGCGCCGCGCGCCATGTCGGCGAGGAAGCGATCCAGTTGCATGGCGGCATTGCGATGACCGATGAATATGCCGCCGGCCACTACTTCAAACGATTGACTATGATCCGCCTGATGTTCGGCGATGAAGAGTACCATCTGCGGCGCTATCGGTCGCTCGGTTAGACGCCCCAGCGCAGCGATGCTGTATGAACGGGCGAATCCCACAGGGCCGTCAGCTCGCGGTCCAGCGCCGAGACCGTGAGCGAGCAGCCGGCCATCTCCAGCGACGTGACGTAGGAGCCAACCAACGAGCGCGCGACCTTGATCCCCTTGCCGTCGAGGATTCGCCTGGCGGCGTTGTACATCAGATAGAGCTCCATCGCCGGCGTCCCACCAAAGCCATTCACGAGCAGCAAGGCATCGCTGCCGGATTTGAGCTTCAGATCGCCGAGGATGGCGCCCATCATCTCGTCCGCGATGGCGTCGGCGGTGGCCAGCTTGACGCGCCGCCGGCCGGGCTCGCCATGAATACCGACACCCATCTCCATCTCGTCCTCGGCCAGTTGGAAGGTCGGCTTGCCGGCAGCCGGCACCGTACAACTGGTCAAGGCAACGCCCATGGAGCGGGTCTGTGCGTTGACGCGCTGGCCGAGGTGTTGCAACGCATCCAGGTCAGCCCCCTTCTCCGCTGCCGCACCGACAATGCGCTCAACGACGAGCGTGCCGGCAACGCCGCGCCGGCCCGTGGAATAGGTCGAGGTTTCGACCGCCACGTCGTCGTCGGTGATGATGGTCGAGATCTTGCCGTTCGCCATCTCCGTGGCCATGGCGAAGTTCATCACGTCGCCTTCGTAGTTCTTCACGACGAACAGCACGCCGCCACCGGTTTCCACCGCTTCGGCGGCGGCCAGCATCTGGTCGGGCGTCGGCGAGGTGAAGACCTGGCCCGGACACGCGGCATCCAGCATGCCGAGCCCGACGAAGCCGGCATGCAGCGGCTCGTGACCCGATCCGCCGCCGGAGATGAGGCCGACCTTGCCGCGCTTCAGGTCGCGGCGGCGGACGAACTTGCCCTCCGCGCCCAGGGTCACGATATCGGAATGCGCCGCGACGAAGCCGCTGAGGCTCTCCTCCAGCACCGTTTCGACCCGGTTGATGAGTTTTTTCATGATAGTCCTCCCCTATTCCTTCGATCCGTCATCTTCGCCACCGGTCTGGCCGGAGATCAACGCGGCCATGCGGGCGGCCACGTCGCTGAGCATCCTATCCATCTCTGCGTTCTTGGCGGGATCGCCCAGGTCCGGCACGTAAAGCGTGACGTGGCGTAGATGCGGGCTCGGCCGATGCGGCTGCTGCAGTCGCCCGGGATGGGCGCGCTCATAGGCTTCGAGGAACGCCCGCCGTTCCGCATCGGGAAAGCGGCAGGCATCGAAGATGATCTCGACATGGCGCGGTGGTATCGGAACCGGATAAGCCGGATTGGTGATCTGCGAGACGAAGCTGCGATTGGCGCCGAGCGCGTCGGCCAGGCGCTGGCGCATGCCGGACGGCCGCAGATCGAGGACACGCAGCAGGATGCGCTTATATTCGGCTACCCAGTTGACTTCGTTCGAACGATCGCCTTCGTCGGCCATGACCCATCACCGATCGAGCGCGCCCGCGATGGCCGCCTTCACCAGCCCTACGGCCGAAGCGGAAACCGACAGCGAACGCAAGCCGGCACGCAGGAGATGAGGAACGATCGCCGGTTCGGACGCCGCATCGCCGCACAGGCTGACCTCGCGTCCGGTCCGCTTGCCATGCTCGACAGTGCGGGCAATCAAGCTGAGAACAGCGGGATCCGCGGCGTCGGCATAGTCCGCCAGCGAGGCGATGTCGCGCGCCGCCGCCATCACGTACTGCGTCAGGTCATTGGAGCCGATGGAATAGAAATCCGCATCGAAACGGTCGATCGCGATCGCCGCGGCCGGCACCTCCACCATGATGCCGAGCTGCGGCGCCGCAGAGGGGACTTTCCGAGCCGCCAGATCGGAGACGACAGCGCCCAGATGCGCCCTTCCATGAGCCAGGTCGCGCGGCGTCGCCACCATGGGCAGCATGATCTTCAGGTTTCCCCGCACCGCGGCCCGGCACAAGGCGCGCAATTGCACGCGGAACACCTCGGGCTTCAGCAGCGAAAGGCGGATGCCACGCGTGCCGAGGAATGGATTGACTTCATCGTCGATGGTGAGGCCGCGCACCGGCTTGTCGCCCCCGGCGTCGAGGGTGCGGATGGTAACCGGCCGCCGTCCTGCCCAATCCAGGATGCGGCAGTAAGCCTGATATTGCGTCTCCTCATCCGGCAGTGTCGCGCCATGGAACAGGAACTCCGAGCGCACCAGCCCGATCCCGTCACAGATCGCGGGGTCGAGCAGCGAGAGTTCATCCGGTCCCGCCGTGTTGATCATGATCGCCACGGCTTCGCCGCTGGGGAGCGTCGCAGGCGCGTTCTGGAATTTCGCGGCGATGGCGCGGCGTTGATCTATCTCCGTCGCGCGCGATCTGGCGGCGGCGCGCGTGGCCTCGTCGGGCGCGACCACCAGCGTACCGCGCTCGCCGTCGATCATGGCCTCCTGGCCGCTGGGAACCCGCATCACATCGGCGCCGAGACCAACGACCATGGGCACGCCGCGCGCACGCGCCAGCAGGGCAACATGGCTGGTCGGGCTGCCGCCGGCGAGCGCAATGGCCGAGCCCGCCTGCCAATCGATGCCGAGAAATCGCGACGGCGGCAGATCGCGCGCCACCAGCACGGTACCGGCCGGCACGCTTTGCTGCTGCCCGCCGGAGAGGATGTCGGATACACGGTCGCGCAGATCCTCGAGATCGGCGGCCCGCGCCCGGAAATACTCATCACCGGCGTTCGCGTAGTCCTCGACCTGCGCATCGAGTGCGGTCCGCCAGGCAGCATCCGCGCGCTCGCCGCCGGCGATCGCGGCAAAGGCGCCTTCCGTCAGCGCATCGTCGCCCAGCATGGCGACCTGGAATTCCAGGATGTCCTGCGCATCCGCGGCGACAGTGGCGGAGACCTCTTCAAGTTGCCGGATCGCTTCACCGACCGCACGGCGCAGGCTCGCCGCCTCCTGGTCCGGATCACCGGCGGGCCGGATATCGGCGTTTGCCGCGCTGTCGCCCAGGACGAACAGGCGGCTCAACGCCAGACCTGGCGAGGCAGGCCTGCCGGTCAGGCGCAGCTCAACCACCGCCGTGGCTTTCGTCGAAATCGCGGCGCACCAGATCGACCAGGGCTGCTACGGCCTGGGTCGCGTCGCCGCCATCAGCGCGGAAATGCAGAGTCGACCCCTTCGCCGCCTTGAATGCCATCACTTTCACGATGCTCTTGGCATCGATCCAGGGGCCATCCTCGCTGAGGCCAAGCTCGATCTTGCTGATGAAGGTCTTGGCGAGCTTGGTCAGCTTGACCGACGGGCGCGCATGCAGGCCGACCTCATGCTCGATGAGGATCGCACCTGTTGCCGCAGTTTCCGTGACGGTCCCGTTATTCATCGCGCCGAATATTCCTCCGCCGTTTGCCGCACCGTGTCGACGCTCGAGCCGCCGGCCGCCTCGGTTGCCGCGACGACCGCGCCTTCGACCACCGGGGCATTGCAGATCAGCACCTTGTTTCGCCGATCGTCGGGCAGCATCTCGATCGCCATCTCGCTATTCGTCTCCGCCCCGCCCAGGTCAACCAACACCACCACGCCGGCATCGGACCAGGCGCGGTCGATGGCGGACATGATCTCGCCCACGTCGGTGCCGAGCCCACCGGATGGATTGCCGCCGGTCCAGGCGAGCGGCACTTCTTCGCCGACCATCTGTCGCACCATGTCCGCGGCGCCTTCGGCAACCTTGGGCGAATGCGAGACGATGACAACCCCGACGCTCTCCATCACGCTTTCTCCAACACTTTTCCGATGGCCTCGATCATGAGCGCCGACGACCGCGCGCCGGGGTCCATATGCCCCATCGACCGTTCGCCGAGGAATGAGGCACGGCCGCGCACCGCTTTGACGGGGATCGTCGCGTCGGCTGCGGCATGAGCCGCCAGCGCAAGTGCACCGATCTCCGACGTGCCGCGTTCCAGCGCCTCGGCGACCGGGATCAGCACGTCGAGCATGGTCTTCTGGCCGCGCTCCGATTTGCCGCGCGCCTGCACCGCGGCGATCGCACCGCGAAAGGCACGAATCAGATCGTCGCGCCCAGGCTCGGCCGGCAGGTTCTTGCCCAGCGCCATGAACAGGGTGCCGTAGAGTGGACCGGACGCGCCGCCGACCTTCATCACCAGCATCGTGCCGACACCCTTCAGGAAATCCGGCCAGGGCTTGGCGCTGAGATTGGCGACGTCGGCAAGCACGGCATCGAAACCGCGCTTCATGTTGATGCCATGGTCGCCGTCGCCGATCGCCTGGTCGAGCGTAGTCAGCTCGTCGGCGTGACGGTCGATCGTCGCCGCCACCGCCTTCACCAGCTCCGCGCGCAGATCCACACCCAAATTCATCCTGCTATGCTCCTAACCCCTTATGCGCTCGCCGTCCGCCCCGAAATAAAGCGGCTGGCGCAATGCAATATCGACGGCGTCACCGACCGACAGCTCGACCGCCGGGTCGACCAGCGTCACGAGCTTATACTCGCCGATCGTCAGATGCAGGTGATTCTGGTCGCCCAGATGCTCGATCCATTCGACCTGGGCATGGGCGCCGCCATTGGCACGCGCGATGCCGACATGCTCCGTGCGCGCGCCGATGGTCTTGGTGCCGGCCGGCGCCGGATGAGCCGGAAAGGCCGATGGCGGCAGCAGGTTGATCGATGGCACGCCCAGCCGCGTCGCCACATAGATGTTGCGCGGCGATTCGTAGATCTCGCGCGGCGAGCCGATCTGCACCAGGCGTCCGTGATCAAGCACGCCGATCCGATTGGCCATGGTCATGGCTTCGGTCTGGTCGTGCGTCACATAGAGGACCGTGGCGCCAAGATCCTGCTGGATATGCTTCAGCTCCAGCCGCATCTCCGCGCGCAGCTTGGCATCGAGCGACGACAACGGCTCATCCATCAGATAGATCGAGGGCGAGCGCACGAGGGCGCGGCCGATGGCGACGCGCTGCATCTCGCCGCCAGACAGGCGCGTGGCGCGATTCTGCAGCTTCTGCTCGATGCGCAGGAGCTTGGCGACGCGTTCGACTGCATGCCGAACTGTCGCTTCGTCCTGGCGCCGCGACGGCGAGCGCAGCGGAAAAGCCAGGTTGTCGTACACACTGAGATGCGGATAGAGCGAGTATTGCTGGAACACGAAGGCGACGTTGCGCTCCATGGGCGACAGGGGCGTTGCGTCCGCGCCGCCGACGGAAATGCGTCCGTGATCCGGCTTTTCAAGACCTGCGATCAGCCGTAGCGTGGTGGTCTTGCCCGCACCAGTCGGACCCAGCAGCACCACGAATTCGCCGTCATGGATGGTGAGGTCGATCCCTGTGACGGCCGTGACGTCGCCGAAGCGTTTCTCGACCTGTTCGAGCCGGACTTCAGCCATGGACCGCCCCCTCGAACAGGGCCGAACGGACGGCGCGGCCGCTTTGCGTGTCGAACAACGACAACCGGCTGGAGGCCAAACGCAGGCCGACATTCTCGCCGGGCCGCACTTCGCCGGTCGATTTGGTCCGCGCCTTCAGCTGCCCGAACGGCGTGTTGATGGTGACGATCTGCGTGGTCCCGAGATACTCGCTGCCATAGACCGAGCCGCGCAAGGTCGATGCGTCGTCGAAGGCGATATGCTCCGGCCGGACGCCCAGCGCCAAGTCCCGCGGCGCCACATCCTCATGCAGGGCAGGCATCTGCACGACCGCATCGCCCAGCCGCACTTCGCCGCTGCCGCGCTGGATGCCGGAATGGAAATGCAGGAAGTTCATGGGCGGCGAGCCGATGAAATCCGCCACGAACATGCTGGCGGGCCTGGCATAGATCTCCTGCGGCGGGCCGAACTGCTCGATCTCGCCGCGATTCATGACTGCGATCTTGTCGGCCATGGACATGGCCTCGACCTGGTCGTGGGTGACATAGACCGTCGTCGCTTTCAGCCGGTTGTGCAGGCCGCGCAGCTCGACGCACATCAGATGTCGGAACTCGGAATCGAGCGCGCCCAGCGGCTCGTCCATCAGGAAGCACATCGGCTCGCGCACGATGGCGCGGCCGAGGGCGACGCGCTGGCGATCACCGCCGGACAGGGCGGACACCGACTTGTTGAGGATGTGCTCGATCCGCAGGATGCGCGCCGCTTCCTGGACGCGGCGGTCGATCTCCGCCTGCGGCATGCCCTGGCACTTGAGCGAAAAGCCGATGTTCTTGCGCACGTTCATGTGCGGATAAAGCGCGAACAGCTGGAAGACGAAAGCGATGTCCCGCTCCCCTGCCCGCCTGAACGTCACGTCGTCGCCGCCGAGCAGGATGCGGCCGGAGGTCGGCAGCTCCAGCCCGGCGATCATGCGCAAGGTCGTAGTCTTGCCGCAGCCAGACGGGCCGAGGAGAACGAAGAACTCGCCATTTTCCACGACGAAGTTGGAATTCTTGACCGCGGCGAAGTCGCCGAAGCTCTTGTGCAGGTCTTCGACCCGGATCTCAGCCATCTCGCCTACTCCGGGAACTTGCTGACGACGATGAACATCACGGTACCCGCGAGCACGACCGAGAACGACCAGCCGTAGAGCACGATCGAGAACGGCTGCACCAGCATGAACACGCCGAGGATGATCAGGCCGATGGCGATGTTCTCCATCATGCCGCGCCGGGCCCAGCGCGGCCAGCGGCGTTTCGCAACCGTGGCGGCATGAGCTTGCTCGGTCATTTGCGCACCGCCCCGAAGGTGATGCCGCGCAGCAGATGCTTCCGCAGCAGCACGGTGAAGACCACGATCGGTATCAGGAACAAGGTGGTGCCGGCGCCGACCGCCGGCCAGTCCATGCCGCCTTCTCCGATGATGGTCGGGATGAAGGGCGGCGCAGGCTGGGCCCTGCCGGATGTCAGCAGGACAGCGAACGCGTATTCGTTCCACGCGAAGATCAGGCAGAAGATCGCGGTGGCAGCGATGCCGGTCGAGGCCTGCGGCAGCACGACCTTGAAAAAGGCGTGCAGGCGCGAATAGCCGTCGATCATCGCGGCCTCTTCATACTCCCGCGGAATCTCGTCGATGAACCCCTTGAGCAGCCACACCGCCAAGGACACGTTCACCGCCGTATAGAGCAGGATCATGCCGAGGGCAGAATCCGAGAGCCCCAGCGCGCGGTACATCAGATAGATCGGGATGGCGACAGCAATGGGCGGCATCATGCGCGTCGACAGGATGAAGAACAGCAGATCGTCCGCCAGCGGGATCTTGAAGCGCGAGAAGGCATAGGCCGAGAACACACCGAGCGAGACTGCCAGGAAGGTCGAGCCGAAGGCGATGATCAGCGAGTTGATGAAGCGCGGCATGTAGTTCGACGGGCCGACGATCACCATCTCGCGCTTGCGTGTCACCGTGTCGCAGGTTCCCTGCGGCGGGCCCAGCTGCTCGATGAACTCGGCAGTCTGGCGGCTGCGGGTGGTGAAGAGGTTGCAATAACCCTCGAGCGAGGGGTCGAACACCACCTTCGGCGGATAGGCAATCGAATCCGGCGGCGTCTTCCAGCCAGTGGTGAAGATCCAGGCCAGCGGCACCATGGTGATGACCGCATACAGGATCACCAGGAACCCCGCGATCCGCTTGGAATTGACGGACGGCTCGACGACCGAATGCGCAGTGCTGGCGGCGGCGCTCATCGCTGCTTCACCTTGTTCAGGGCTTTGACGTAGATGTTCGCCAGGCCGAACACGACCACGAACAGGATGATCGCGAAGGCCGAGGAATAGCCGGTGCGATAGGCCTCGAATGCCTGACGCTTCAGCGTGATCGAGGCGAGCTCCGTGGTCGAGCCCGGCCCACCCCCGGTCAGCAGCATCACCATGTCGAACATCTTGAAATTCTCGATGCCGCGGAACAGCACGGCCAGCATGATGAAGGGCAACGCCATCGGCAGCGTGATAGACCAGAACTGGCGCCATTTCGACGCGCGGTCGACCTCTGCCGCTTCATAGATGTAATCCGGAATGGAGCGCAGCCCGGCGAGGCAGATCAGCATCACGTAAGGCGTCCACATCCAGGTATCGACGATGACGATGGCCCAGGGCGCGAGCGTCACCGAGCCCAGCATCTCGAACGAAGACGGCGGAATGCCGGTGAAGAAGGAAACGACGTAGTTGAAAAGGCCGATCTGCGGCTGATAGAGGAACTTCCAGAAATTGCCGACCACGGCCGGTGACAGCATCATCGGGATGAGGATGATGGTCGTCCAGAAGGCATGGCCGCGAAACTTGCGGTCGATGAGGTACGCCAGACTGAACCCGATCAGGGTCTGGAACACGATGGTCCAGAACACGAAATGGGCGGTCGCCTGCATTGCGGCCCACACTTCCGGCGAACTCAGAATATCGTGGTACCATTTGAGGCCGACATTGATGACCGGACGGTTCGGCCGGTTCGAGGCGTAATTGGTGAAGCTGAGATAGACCGTCCAGATCAGCGGAAAGATGTTGATCGCCAGCAGCAAGACGATGGTCGGGGTGATGAACATCCAGGCAATGGTGCGGTCTGAGAAGCCGCGCACCGCTTTCCCAAGTTTCGGCGGCGTTGCTGCTGCGGCCCTGGCGGCCATGGCATCAATATCGGGCATGCGAAATCCCTGGCTCCTCCGGCATCCCCGGATCCAAGTCCGGGGATGCCGTCGCGGGAGTAATGACGATCGAGAGTACTAAATCTTGCCTTCTTCCTGGAAGATGGCAGTCCAGTCCTGAATGAGACCGTCTAACGCCTCTTTCGCCGTGCCCTTGTCAGCCACGACATAGTCATGCAGACGCTTCTGCATGGCCTGGAGCAGAGAGGCATAGGCGGGCTCCTGCCAGAAATCCTGCACGCCGCCCATGGCTTCGAGGAACTGAGCCGCGAAGGGCTGCGAATCCTTGAAGCCCGGATCGTTCAGCACGGCGTTGTGGCAGGCATAGCCACCGAGCGACCACCACTTCTTCTGCACGTCCGGCTGGGCGAACCATTTGATATAGGCGAGCGCTGCATCCATATGGTCGGTGTTGGCGACCACGGAGATGCCCTGGCCGCCGAGCGTGGAGGCTGCGACCTTCTCGCCCGGATTGACGAAGAAGCCGGTCTTCGACCCGACATTCTCGTCCTTTGCCATGCCGGGCATGAAGGCGAACCAGTTCATCATCATGGCGACCTGGCCCGACTTAAAGGCATCGAGGCCTTCGCCCATGTAGCTGTCGGTGTAGCCCGGAGGCGTGCAGCACTTGTAGATGGTCTTGTACATCTCAAGACCCTTCACGGCGTCGGCGGAGTTGACGGCGCCCTCCATGTCGTACTTGCCGGGCGTGTTCTCGTATTTGAAACCGTAGGGATATAGCGCGGAGGTGGCACCCATGGTGATGCCTTCCGAGGCGCGCTCGGTGAAGATCGCGGCGCCGTACACCTTCTTGCCGTCGATCTCGCGGTTCTGGAAGAACTCAGCCGTGTCCTTCAACTCGTCCCAGGTCTTGGGCGGAGCAAGGTCGCGGCCGTATTTCGCCTTGTACTCAGCCTGCAGCTCAGGCTTCGCGAACCAGTCCTTGCGATAGAACCAGCCATTGGCGTCGCCCATCGCCGGCAGCGCCCAGTAGTTCGGCGTGCCTTTCGGCCAGGTCGAATAGGCATAGACCGTGGCGGGCGCGAAGTCCGACATCTTGATTCCTTCCTTGTCGAAGAAATCATTCAGCTTCACGTAATAGCCGTTCTCCGCCGAGCCGCCGATCCATTGCGAATCGCCGATCAGCAGGTCGCACAGCTTGCCGCCGGAATTGAGTTCGTTGAGCATGCGGTCGGCGAAGTTCGGCCATGGCACGAACTCGAACTTCATGTCGACGCCGGATTGTGCGGTGAAGTCTTTCGACAACTCGACCAGTGCGTTGGCCGGGTCCCACGCTGCCCAGCAAAGGGTGATCGTTTCGGCCTTCGCTTGGCCTATCGGCGCAAAAGCGACGGCTGCAGCCAGCGCGCCTGCGCTCGCTAACAACTTCCTCATTTGGTTTTCCTCCCACTGTTGAGATCCCACTCCCGACGCCCTGCCGCCGAGAGATCCCAACCCCGCCCACTTTGGCCGTGGCTGGGCTTGTTATGCTTGTTGATGCCGCCGTTGCCGCACCCTGACCAACCTCAGCGGCCTCGTCGTGATGTTTAGTATTACACCAGTATACTAAACATTACAAGTGCGCGTTTCGGAACTAGGCCGAAATCGAGCGGAGATTTTCGCTGCGGCGCAGCAATTTAGCGAACCCCCTAGGTCCGGCGATCATTAAGTAAACGGGTCGACACTAAACACCCACTCGCGGCACTCAACAACACGTCATCATCTATGAGGTCTTTACCTCAAAAATGAGTTGCGCACGTCAGATCTGAAAGCCAAAGTGCGATCCATGTCCAATCGCCATCGGCGCACCACCCTGGTCGACGTTGCTGAGGCGGCGGGTGTCAGCCTTGCCACGGTCGATCGCGTGCTCAATCACCGGCCGGGCGTCAGTCCGCGCACGATGGAGCGCGTGGAGCAATCGCTGGTGCGGCTCGGCTACCGGCCCGATCCAGCAGCGGTGCGTCTGGCGCGCGGCATCCAGTACCAATTCTGTTTCGTCCTGCCGACCGGCACCAACACCTTCATGAGCTTGCTCGCTTCGCAGGTCGATCGCACGTTGATGTCGCTGGCCGAGCAGCAGGCCTATGGCGATCTGCTGCGCGTCGATGTGTTCGACCCGCAGGTGCTGGCCGGCACGCTGCGCGGCCTGATCGGCAAATATCACGGCGTCGCGACCGTGGCACTCGATCATCCGGTGGTGCGCGATGCCATCAACGCGATGGTCGAAGCCGGCATGGTGGTGGTGACCCTGGTGTCGGACGTGCCGAATTCACGGCGTCATCGCTATGTCGGGATCGACAATTCCGCCGCCGGCCGCACAGTCGCGACTCTGATGGGGCGCTTCGCCGGGCAGCGCAGCGGACCGGTGGGCCTGATCGCGGGCAGCCTCGCGCTGCGCGATCATGCGGAACGCATGTTCGGGTTCCAGCAGGTCATCGCCTCGGAGTTCCCGCATCTGCGCACCCTCCCCGCGCTCGAGGGGCGCGACGATACGCAACGCTGCCGCCAGGTGGCGCAAAAGCTGCTGGCCGAACAGCCCGACCTGGTCGGGATCTATTCCGTCGGCGCGGGCAATCGCGGCATCGCGGAGGCGCTGGAAGCGGCGGGCCGCGCCCGCGACGTCATTTTCATCGCGCACGAGTTGACGGATTTCTCGCGCCGCTATCTGATCCACGGCACGATGGCCGCGATCATCAACCAGGATCCGGGGCACGAGGCGCGGTCGGCCGCGCGCATCCTCCTGGCGCGCTGCACCAATCAGCATGTGATCGACGATCAGGAGCGGATTCGGATCGACATCTTCCTGCGCGACAATCTTCCCTGATCCGGACGCACAATCATGTTCATCGGCATCGACCTCGGCACGTCTGCGATCAAGAGCATCCTGCTCGGCGAAGATGGGCGCCTCATCGCGACCGCGTCGGAGCCGCTGCAAGTCAGCCGCCCAGCACCGGGCTTTTCCGAGCAGGACCCGGAGAGCTGGTGGCACGCGACCATCGCCGGCCTCGATAGCCTCGCCAAGCAGGCGCCGCGCGAGATGGCGGCGGTGCGCGGCATCGGCCTCTCCGGCCAGATGCATGGCGCGACCCTGATCGACAAAGCGGGCGCAATCCTTCGCCCTTGCATCCTGTGGAACGACGTGCGGTCGGCCGAGGAATGCGGCGAGTTGGAGCAGCGCCAGCCGGACCTGGGTCGCATTACCGGCAATCCTGCCATGCCCGGCTTCACCGCGCCCAAGCTGATGTGGGTGAAGAAGCACGAGCCGGACATCTTCAAGCGCGTAGCGAAGGTCCTGCTACCCAAAGCCTATCTGCGCTATCGCCTCAGCGGCGCGTTCTTCGAGGACATGTCCGATGCCGCCGGGACTCTCTGGCTGGACGTCGGCAAGCGCGCCTGGTCGGACGCGGTGCTTGCGGTGACCGATCTGTCGCGCGATCAAATGCCGGCCCTGGTCGAAGGCAATGCGCCCGCCGGCACGCTGAATACGGATCTGGCGAAGCGCTGGGGCATGACGAAGGCGCCTGTCATCGCCGGTGGCGCGGGGGACAATGCCGCCGGCGCGGTGGCTCTCGGCGCGATCCATCCAGGCGATGCATTCGTTTCGCTCGGTACCTCCGGCGTGCTGTGGGCAACGACGGCCGGCTTCGCGCCCAACCCCAAGGCCGCAGTCCATGCTTTCTGCCATTGCGTGCCGAACACATGGCACCAGATGGGTGTCATCCTGTCGGCTGCGTCGTGCCTGTCGTGGCTGTCGGGCGTGGTCGGCGCCGCGGAACCTGAACTGCTGAAGGAACTGGGCGACACTCTCCATAAGCCAAGCCCTGTCCTGTTCCTGCCTTACCTCTCCGGTGAGCGCACGCCGCACAATGATGCCGACATCCGCGGTGCATTTGCGGGACTGGCGCACGACACATCGCGCGCCACGCTGACCCAGTCGGTGATGGAAGGCGTCGCGTTTGCCATGCGCGATTGCCTGGAAGCGCTGCGTGCGGCGGGCACCAATCTCAAGAGCATCGACGCGATCGGCGGCGGCGCGCGGTCGCGGCTGTGGCTCACGATCATCGCCAACGTGCTGGACCTGCCGGTCAACCACCTCGCCGACAGCGAGGTGAGCGGTGCCATGGGCGCAGCATTGCTGGGCCGCATGGCGGCCACCGGCGAAGCGCCCGCTACGGTCTGCAAGCCGCCACACCGCATCGAAACGCTGGAGCCGCGCCAGGCCCTGCGCGATGCCTATGCCGATTCTTTCGCGCGTTACCGCAAGCTTTACCCCGCCATCAAGGAGGCGACCCGATGAGCAAGTTCTTCGGACCGGAGCAGCCGATCCCCTACGAGGGACCCAGCTCCAAGAACCCCCTCGCCTTCAAGTATTACGAGCCCGACAAGAGGGTGCTGGGCAAGCGCATGGAGGATCATCTGCGCTTTGCCGTCTGTTATTGGCACAGCTTCGTGTGGCCGGGCACCGATCCGTTCGGCGGCGAAAGCTTCCAGCGCCCGTGGATGCAGGCGGGCGATCCGATGGTAATGGCGCGGCAGAAGGCCGACATCGCGTTCGAAATGTTCAGCCTGCTGCGCGTGCCCTTCTTCACCTTCCACGATCGTGATGCCGCGCCCGAGGGCTCGACCATCGCCGAATCCAATCGCAATGTGCGCCAGATCGCGGAGGTGTTTGCCCGCAAGATGGAGGAGACCAACGTCGGCCTGCTGTGGGGGACGGCGAATCTTTTCTCCAACCGTCGCTATATGGCGGGCGCGGCCACCAATCCTGACCCGGACGTATTCGCCTATGCCGCAGCGCAAGTGAAGAACGTCCTCGAAGTCACGCATCAGTTGGGTGGCCAGAATTACGTGCTGTGGGGCGGGCGCGAGGGCTACGAGACCCTGCTCAATACCGATCTCAAGCGCGAGCTGGATCAGTACGGGCGGTTCCTGTCCCTGGTGGTGGAGCACAAGAAGAAGATCGGCTTCAAAGGCACCATCCTGATCGAGCCCAAACCGCGCGAGCCGACCAAGCACCAGTATGATTTCGACGTCGCCTCCGTCTATGGCTTCCTGAAGCGCTACGGGCTCGAGAAGGAAGTATGCGTCAATATCGAGGCGAACCACGCCACGCTCGCCGGCCATAGCTTCGAGCATGAGATCGCGCTGGCGGTGGCGCTCGGCATCTTCGGCTCGATCGACCTCAATCGCGGCGATGCGCAGCTCGGCTGGGATACCGATCAGTTCCCCAACAGCATTCCGGAAATTGCCTACGCGATGTATCACATCGTGCAAGGCGGCGGCTTCACGACCGGCGGGCTCAATTTCGACGCCAAGATCCGCCGGCAGTCGCTGGATCCGGACGATCTGCTCCATGGCCATATCGGCGGCATGGATGTCGGCGCGCGCGGGCTGCTGATCGCAGCCAAGATGATTGAGGATGGCGCCCTCGCCCGCCATGTGAAAGAACGCTATGCGGCCTGGGACAGTCCGGAAGGAAAGGCTATCCTGTCGGGAGAGCAATCGCTCGCCGACCTGGCGGCGAAAGTCGAAGCGCGCAATGCCGAGCCGCAGCCGCGCTCAGGCAAGCAGGAGTATCTTGAGAACCTCGTGAACAGTTACGTGTGATCATGCATTCGGCCGACGCGGCGCCAGACCGCGCGGCCACTTCCTCGGGAGGAGCATTCCATGGCGATGACCACCATCAAGGGGCCGGCGATCTTCCTTGCGCAATATGCCGGCGACAAAGCGCCGTTCAATTCGCTGAACTCGATCTGCGAATGGGCGTCCAAGCTCGGCTTCAAAGGCGTGCAGATGCCGAGCTGGGATGCGCGGCTGTTCGACCTTAAGAAGGCGGCCGAGTCCAAGGGCTATTGCGACGACGTCAAGGCCACGGCCGCCAAGCACGGCATCCAGATCACCGAACTATCGACGCACTTGCAGGGCCAGCTCGTCGCCGTGCATCCGGCCTATGACGAGGCGTTCGACGGCTTTGCCGCTCCGCAGGTGCGCGGCAATCCGCAGGCGCGGCAGGAATGGGCGGTCGATCAGATGATGCTGGCGGCCAGGGCCTCGGAGAACATGGGCCTGACCGAACACGTCACCTTCTCCGGCGCGCTCGCCTGGCCCTACTTTTATCCCTGGCCGCAGCGGCCGGCGGGACTGGTGGAGACCGCATTCGACGAATTGGCAAAACGCTGGAAGCCGATCCTGGATGCGTTCGACAAGGTCGGCGTCAATGTCTGCTACGAGGTGCATCCGGGCGAGGACCTGCATGACGGCGTGACGTTCGAGATGTTCCTGGAGCGGGTCAAGAATCACCCGCGCTGCAACATCCTCTACGATCCGTCGCACTTCGTGCTGCAGGCGCTCGACTACCTGGAATACATCGACATCTATCACGACCGCATCAAGATGTTCCACGTGAAGGATGCGGAGCTCAATCCCAACGGCCGCACCGGCGTCTATGGCGGGTTCCAATCCTGGGTAAACCGGGCGGGCCGCTTCCGTTCGCTCGGCGACGGGCAAGTGGACTTCCGCTCGATCTTCTCCAAGTTCGCGCAATACGGCTTCACGGGCTGGGCCGTGCTCGAGTGGGAATGCTGCATCAAGGATTCGGAAGAAGGCGCGCGTGAAGGTGCGATCTTCATCCGCGATCACATCATCCGCGTGACGGAGAAGGCGTTCGACGATTTCGCGTCCGCCGGCGCGGATCTGAAAGCCAATCGGCGCATGCTCGGCATTCGCGCATAATCAGAAAGGAAAAAGAATATGCCTATCGAAGGCCGCAGCAGGGAAAGCGCGGATGCGCGTGTGCGCCTGGGAATGGTCGGCGGCGGTGAAGGTGCCTTCATCGGCGCGGTCCATCGCCTGGCGGCACGCATGGACGATCATTACGTGTTTGTCGCCGGAGCATTGTCCTCAACGCCGGAGAAAGCGAAACGCTCCGGCCAGGCACTCGGGCTGGCGCCGGACCGGATCTACAGCGATTACGAGACCATGGCCAAGGAAGAGGCCAAGCGGCCGGACGGCATCGAAGCCGTGGCGATCGTCACGCCCAACGACATGCATGCGCCTGTGTCCAAGGCGTTCCTCAAAGCCGGCATCCACGTGATCTGCGACAAGCCGTTGACCGTGAACTTGAAGGAAGCGTTGTCGCTGGAAAAGGCCGTGAAGCAGAGCGGCCGCATCTTCGCGCTCACCCACAATTACACCGGCTATCCGATGGTGCGGCACGCGCGCGCGATGATCGCTGCCGGTGAGTTGGGGCAGCTCCGCGTGGTCCAGGCGGAATACCCCCAGGACTGGCTGACCGAGAAGATCGAGGATACCGGCCACAAGCAGGCAGCTTGGCGCAACGATCCCAAGCGCGCCGGCGCCGGCGGTTGCCTCGGCGATATCGGGACGCACGCCTACAACATCGCCAGCTTTGTCACCAGCCTGGAGCTGGATTCGCTGAGCGCCGACCTCACCAGCTTCGTGAAGGGGCGCAAGCTCGACGACAATGTGCATGTCATGCTGCGCTTCAAGGGCGGCGCCAAGGGAATGCTGTGGGCGAGCCAGGTCGCGCCGGGGAACGAGAACAACCTGAAGCTTCGGGTCTACGGTACCAAGGGCGGGTTGGAATGGTGGCAGGAGCATCCCAACCAGCTCATTTGGTCGCCCTTCAACCAGGCCCCGCGCATCCTGTCGCGCGGCATGCCCAGCGCCAACGTGGCGGCGGCGCGCGTGACGCGCGTTCCGCCCGGACATCCGGAAGGCTATCTGGAGGGATTCGCCAACATCTACACCGAGGTCGCCACCGCCATTCGGGCAGCGCGGTCGAAGAAGAAGCTCGATCCGGCCGTCATGTTCCCCACGGTGGAAGATGGCGTGCGCGGCGTCGCCTTCATCGAGGCCGCGGTCAAGTCATCGGCCAAGGATGGGAAGTGGGTGAAGGTGTAGGCGGCATTAGTCGCCCTTGCCAATTTCCCCCTCCCCCAAGTTGGGGGGGTCGGGGTGGGGGTTGCCCTATCCTGCGAAGATCGCGTCAAGCGGAGCCGCCTCGCCCCCACCCCACCCTCCCCCGGCTCGGGGGAGGGCATATCGTGGCCGCTGTTACCTGCCTTACTGCTTTCCTGCTTCGTATGGCACCGCCTGCTCCGCCGCTTGCCAGATCGCGCGCATGGCTGGCTTCTGCTGTTCTTCGTAGAGATGGCCGACCAGGCCCGCGCAGCGGGCGATCAGGCCGAAACCGCGGGCGATTTCCGACGGCACGCCACAATCGCTTAGGATAGCCGCGATTGCGCCGGTGGCGTTGATAGTGATGTGACGGCCATAGACCGCGTCGACGGCGCTGCTCAGCGCTTCTATTGCCGCGACATGCCGGCCCGCTATTTTGCGCTCGCGAGCCAACGCCAGCAGGCGCTGGGCGCGTGGGTCGTCGGGCTTGTGCGTCGGGTGGCCGAATCCCGGCAGCGGCGTGCGCCCAGCACGGTGCTCGACGGCGATGCGCGTTGCTTCCGCGGCGCCGTCTTCCGCCGTCACGATCCGCTGGAGCAAGGCGGCGCACCCTTCCATGCTGCCAACGAAGCGGCTACCGACACCGAGCAGGCCGGCCGCGACCGCGCCCTGCACGGCCTCCGGCGCGCTGGAATAGGTGAGCCGCGCCGCCAGTACGCTCGGTGTCAGGCCATGCTCCATCAGCGCGACCAGGCAGGCATCGATCAAAGCGGCCTGATCGCCGGTCGGCATGCGGCCGAGGATCTGGAAATAGACCACTTCGGTAAAGCTGCGCTGGCCGATCAGCTCGTTGCACAGGCTCTTGCCGCGGATGAACACGTCGTCAGCGCTATGGCTGGCGATGGCGGTGGTCGGGACCTCGGGCTCGGAACTCATGACGGTCTTTCCTTCAGTCTTTGCTCCAGTTCGTGGCGCTGGATCTTGCCGGACGCGCTGCGCGGGAAGGCGTCGAACGCGATGAAATGGATTTCCTTCGGCTGCTTGTAGCCGGCAAGCTGTTCGCGGCATTTCCGCCGCAGTTCGTCTTCGCCAAGGCTTTCGTCCCGGCGCGCGACGAAAGCCACCGGCACTTCGCCCCATTTGGAATCTGTCCGACGGACCACTGCCGCATCGGCGACACGCGAGTCCTGTAGCAACACGCGCTCGATCTCCGCCGGATAGATGTTCTCTCCGCCCGACTTGATCAGGTATTTCACGCGATCGACGAAATCCAGAGTCCCATCGGGATTGCGCACGAACACGTCGCCCATGTGGAACCAGCCGCCGCGGAAATCCCTGGCGTTGGTCTCCGGCGCCCGCCAATAGCCGCTGAACAAGGTCGGTCCGCGCATGCACAACTCGCCCGGCGTGCCGTCAGGCACGTCGCGATCTTCCGCATCCACCAGGCGCACTTCGCAGAACGGGCTTTGCTGCTTGGACAACCTGGTCGGCGCAATGCCGATGGGAATGAGGTTCGAGGAACAAGGCGGGCAACCAGTCTCAGTCGCACCGAAGGTGTTCGCGTAGGGCGCGCCCAACAACCGTGTCACGTCGGCGATCTCCGCCGGCGGGACCAAGTCGGCCATCACGCCGCAGACCTTCACGCCCTTGGTGCGGATGGCCGCGCGCTTCAGCTCGGCTGCGAAGCGGCCGACCATGCCGGGCATCAGCAGCAACCAACCCAACTGTTCAGTAGCGACAATCTCCGACAGCCGCACGACATCGAAGCCGTCTACAACGAACACGGTACCGCCCGCCATCAGCGTGCCGAGAGAGAACTCGGCCGCGCCCATGTGATAGAGCGGCGACCATGCAACGAAGGCGTCCTCGGCAGCGATGCCGAATTCGGCACGCAGCACCATGTTGCGAGTGATCTCCGCGCGATGGCTGATGACGGCGCCCTTGGGCAAACCGGTCGTGCCGCTGGTATAGAGGATCAACAACGGAGATTCGGGATCCAGTTCAGCGGGCGATCCGGTCGCGTTGCTCGACGTCACGACAGCTTCATACTCTGATCCAAATGTCAGCACGGTCGGAATGCTGGCGGGTAACGCAGAGAGACGATCGGCGTGGCGTGGCGAGACCAGAAGGACCTCCGGCTCGACCAGAGCGAGGCAGTGGGCAAGCTCTGCCACGGCCAGGCGCCAATTCTGGCAGGCGACGATCGCACCGGTCCAGGCAGCAGCGAGAAAAAGCTCCAGATATTCGAGGCGGTTCTCCGACAGGATCGCGACGCGGGCCCCCTGCTCGATGCCGCGACCCTGAAGCCAGCCCGCCAGTGCCGCCACGCGCCGCCCAAGCTCAGAATAGGTCAGCTTGCGATCACCCTCCACAAGCGCGACGCGGTTGGGATAGAGCCGCGCCTGCATCAGGAACAGGCCCGCCACGCCGCTTGCCGCACTGCGGCGCATCAGGCTATCCGGATCGGCGGCGCTCAATGATTCACCATCGCCGTTGCCCCTCTCCGAGACGCCTCAATTTTCGGCGTCCCCGACAACATTTGTAACGCTTGCATACTACCCGGGAGCCATGAAGGGGTGTAGGGTTATTGCAACGGCGCAGGTGACAGTAGCGCCGAGCAAATTTTCGGTTTGGGAGGGTAACAATGAAGCTCTACATGCATCCGGTATCAATGACGAGCCGTCCGGTCCGCTTGTTCATCGCCGAGAACAACATTCCCATCGAGGAGCAGGTCGTCGACCTCTTTACCGGCGAGCACTACAAGGAGCCGTACCAGACGATCAATCCGAATCACATGGTGCCGGTCCTCGAGGATGGCGATTTCCGGCTGACCGAAAGCTCGGCGATCCTGAAGTATCTCGCCGACAAGATCGATTCGCCAGCCTATCCCAAGGACCTGAAGAAGCGCGCCAAGGTCAACGAAGCAATGGATTGGCTCAACACCAATTTCTACCGCGACTACGCCTATGGCTTCATCTATCCGCAGGTCTTTCCGCATCATAAGCGCAAAACCGATGAGATCCACACCGCCACCATCGACTGGGGCAAGGAGCGCGCGCAAGGCTGGCTGGGCCTGCTCAACGATCATTGGATCGGGAACAAGCAGTATCTCACCGGCGACCAGGTTACGATCGCGGACTATTTCGGTGCTGGCCTCGTCACGCTGGGCGAGGTCATCAAGTGCGACTTCAGCAAATATCCCAACATCCAGCGCTGGCTGAACAACATGAAGAAGCTGAAGAGCTGGCCGAAAGTGAACGAGGTGTTCTACGGCCTGTGTGACTCGGTCAAGGAGCAGAAATTCGTCGCTATCTGAAGACCATGCGTGCATTGCGATGGAGTAGAGCATGATCAAGGGTCTGCATCACAACGCCTATCGCTGCCGCGATTCGGAAGAGACGCGGCGTTTCTACGAGGATTTCCTCGGTCTCCCGCTCTGCAACACGCTGGAGATCAAGGAGACCAAGAGCGGCCGCAAGACCAGCACGCTGCATACCTTCTACAAGATGGATGACGGGTCGTGCCTCGCGTTCTTCGAGGCGCCGGACATGCCGTTCGAGTTCAAGAAGCAGCACGACTTCGATCTGCACATCGCGCTGGAGGTGCCGCGCGACGTGCTGGAGCGCATGCTGGCGAAGGGCAAGGCCGCGGGCATCGAAACCCGCGGCATCTCCGACCACCAGTTCATCGATTCGATCTATTTCCGCGATCCGAACGGCTACGTCATCGAACTGACGGCCAAACGGCCAGGCCATGACGAAGCGATGGATCCGGCGAAGAGCGGAGCACGCAGCAAGCTGGATTCCTGGCAGGCGGCAAAGCAGCGGGCCAAGGCGAGCTGAGCGCGATCGGCGCAGCACCGCGACCAGATCGCGACAAGGGGTGCCGCCGGGATTCTCGAACCGGCAATTGTCGGGCGGGCCGAGACGCAGGCAGGAAGTTCGAGCGCTGGCGCGACCTCGCCTTCCTGCAACGCAGGCTGGGGGATAGCCGGAGCGCCTAGGCGCGGCGACGGCCGACGAAGACCAGGAAGCCGCCTGCGATGATGGCCGCAATGCCGGCTACATCGGGAATGGCAAAACTATGTTCCTTCTCCGCCGTCGCCTCCAGCGGACCGACATCCAGCACCTTTTCCGTGGTCGTATAGCTAAAGCGCCCCATTACCAAGCCGGCTATGCCGAGAACGATCAGCACGATACCGACAATCGCCAAAGGTCTCATGTCCCCACCACCCGTTTGCCAGAGATGGACCAGCAACACCCTGTTGTAACAAAGGTTCCCCCGAGTTCAAAGACCGGCGTAGATCTCGATCACGTAGCCGTCCGGGTCGCGGACGAACAGGGTGTGATGGCCCGAGGCATGAACCGTCGCTTGTGACAAGCAGAGCCTCGCCCGTTAGAATGAAGCGACAAGGCGAGCGCCTTATCATCGGGGAGTTCCCGGACATGGCGCGCGCCCGCGCCTGGTATCGTTCTCCCGAATATGCCGAGACACTGACGATTCGCCCGCGCGCCCTGGATAGAAGGCTAATTTTCGTCGACGGCATCGCGCCAGCAAGCAAGGAGCAAGAGTGAGCGGGTTTCACATCTCTGATCTGGACGGAAAGGTATTCCTCGTCACGGGCGCTTCCACCGGCATCGGCGCGGCAGTGGCCGAGGCCCTGGCTAACCAGGGCGTGCATGTCGGCGTGCACTACAATGAAAGCGAGGAAGCCGCCCACCGCGTGACGGATGCGATCAAGGCCAAAGGCGGTACTTCGTTCCTGGTTCACGGAAACCTCGCCGATCCGGCGACTGCGGCGGAGATCGTCGCCCGGACGGCCGAACATTTCGGCCGCCTCGACGGCCTCATCAATAATGGCGGCAGCATGTTGGGGCGCATCCCGGTCATGGAGGCGACCGACGATCATGTCCGGAACGTTCTGGATCTGAACGCCTTGTCGGTGGTGGCGGCATCGCGTGCCGCCGTGCCCCGGCTGCGGCGGCAGGGCGGCACCATCATCAACACCACCTCGATCGCGGCGCGCAACGGCGGCGGCAACGGCGCCGTGCTCTATGCCGCCACGAAGGCCTTCGTCAGCAATTTCACCCGCGGGTTCGCCAAGGAAGTGATCGGTGACGGCATTCGCGTCAACGCAGTCGCGCCAGGCACCATCCTCACGCCGTTCCATGAGCGGTTCTCGAGCGAAGCGCAGATGAAAGCGATGGTCGCGACCATTCCCATGGGGCGCGCGGGCACCGCGGAAGATTGCGTCGGCGCCTACCTCTTCCTCGCTTCCGAAGCGCTGAGCGGCTACGTCACCGGCCAGGTCATCGAGGTGAATGGCGGACAGCTCATGCCGTGAGCTGCACTTTTTCTCGGTCGCACACTGCATGGTCATGGCCGGATGACGCCTCTTGCCCATAGTGGGTTAAGCGTCGCGCGGATACTACCTCCGGTATAAGAAAGTGATTTGACTCGCGCCATGATTGATTCAAGAATCATCGCCTAGCACTGTTATCGTTTTCCGCGGCACAACAAGAACAAGCGCGGGTGCGCCCCCGACGTTATGAGTCGGGACGATCTAGACGGTGCGGGGACAGCAACACACGACGTCATCAACTCGGCCCGACCTGGTCGACGTCCGAGGCTGCTTTGCATCAACACACTGAGGAGAGATCGCTATGAGCGAGCTTTATACCGGACACCCGAAGATGGGTTGGCTGCCGGATTATCCCAGTATCCGGGACTACACTCCGCAAAAGGACGCCGTCCCCGAGAAGCTCAAAAAATACGGCCAGAAACCGATCAAGGCCATGCTCGCAGACGCCAACGCGGCGACGCCCTCGGTGGATTTGCGCACGTCCGCCGACCTTCGCCCCTGGTGCTCGCCGATCGAGGACCAGGACAGCATCGGTTCCTGCACCGCCAACGCAGGCATCGGCCTAGTTGAATATTTCGAGCGCCGGGCGCACGGCAAGCATCTCGATGCGTCACGGCTGTTCCTCTACAAGGTGACGCGCAACCTGCTGCACTGGACCGGTGATACGGGCGCCTTCTTGCGAACGACGATGGAGGCCCTCGCCTTGTTCGGCACGCCGCCGGAGGAATATTGGCCCTATGTCATCGCGAACTACGACCAGGAGCCGTCGCAATTCTGCTTCGCGTTCGCCCAGAACTATCAGGCGATCACCTACTATCGCCTCGATCCGCAGGGCATCAGCAAGCCGGACCTGCTGGCTCGGATCAAGACCAACATCGCGGCGGGCCTGCCTTCCATGTTCGGCTTCACGGTCTATCAGTCATACAGCCAGGCCAGCAGCAATGGCGGCAAGTTCCCGATGCCGACGAGTTCGGAAAGAGTAGTCGGCGGCCATGCGGTCGACGCGGTCGGCTATGACGACACGCTGAAAATCAAAAATTCCACGCCGGGCGGCCCGGAGACGACCGGCGCGCTTCTGATCCGCAACTCCTGGGGTAGCGGCTGGGGCGATGGCGGATATGGCTGGTTGCCCTACGAGTATGTGCAGAAGGGTCTAGCGACCGACTGGTGGTCGATCCTGAAGAGCGAATGGATCGATACCGGCAATTTCGGTCCGAACTGATCTAGGGCGTAGTCCTGATGCATCACCGATCGCGAGGCGCCGCCGGCGTCTCGCGGTCGGCTAGGTCTGCTCCCGCTGCCGGCCGTAGATCAGCAGCATGGCGATGATGACGGCGCCGTAGATCAACTGGCGGAATGCTTCCTCGATCTGGACCACCGAGAGAATCGATTGCAGCAAGGTGATCAGGATGATCCCGGCAACGGTGCCGAGATAAGTGCCGCGGCCGCCGAGGATCGAGGTTCCGCCGAGCACCACCGCGGCGATCGAAGGCAGAAGATAGGGTTCGCCCATGCCTTGATAGGCCTTGGTCGAATAGCCGGCAAGGAGCGCGCCCGCAAAGGCGGCAAGCGCCCCTGAGATGGCGAAAGCGGCGAGCACCACGCGCTGGGTCCGGATGCCGGACAGATAGGCGGCGACTTCGCGGTTGCCGATCGCGTAGACCGCACGGCCGAAGACTGTGCGGCGCAGCAGGAACACCGTCGCGGCGCCGACCGCGATCCAGACCCAGACCGGATTGGGAATCCCGAGGATGAGCCGGCCGGTGGCGAGCTCGTGCATGCTGTCCGTCGCCATGTCCTGGGGCGCGAAGCCGCCGGTGCGGACGATCATGAATCCTTGCGCGACGGCATTGATGCCGAGGGTGAAGATCATCGAGGGGACCCGCAGGTAAGCCACGCCGACACCGTTGATGAGCCCGAAGATCAGGCCACAGAGGATTCCGATCGGGATGGCGAATGTGGCGCCGAGCGGTCCCCAGCCCGCGGCCGCGGTCGACATCATGCCGCCGACGGTGATGATCCATGGCACCGAGAGATCGATCTGCCCCAGGAGAATCACGATCATCATGCCGGTGGAAATCAGCGCCAGGAACGAGCCGACCTGGAGCTGCTGCAGCAGATAGTCCGGAGATAGGAAGTTCTCGTTGACGATGCTGCCGATCAGCAACAGGACGATGATGCAGCCGAATGCCGTCAGCACCGCGGGGTCGAACCGGCGCAACATGGAATTGCTGGCGAGGAGATTGGTCATTGCGGCCTCACCCGAACAGATCGAGCCGGTTGCGGATGCGGATCAGGCGGAAAGAGCCGAGGCAGACGGAGACCAGGAGGACGATGCCGAGGAACAACGGCTGCCAGAGCGGATCGAGATCGAACACGAACAGAAGATCGCCGATCGTGCGGAAGATGAGCGCGCCGAAGATCGCACCGACAGCACTGCCGCGTCCGCCGAACAGCGACACGCCACCCAGTACCACGGCTGCGATCGAATTCAAGGTATAGGTGTTGGCGTTGGCCGAAGAGGCTTCGCCGGTATAGGTGACGAAGGTGATGAAGAGACCGCCAATCGCCGCGAGCAGGCCCGCAAGCGCATAGGCGGCGAATTTCGCGCGCCGGATATGCAGGCCCGACATATAGGCGGCCGGCTCCGATGAGCCGACGGCGTAGACCACGCGGCCGAGCATCGAACGGCGGAACGGAATCCAGATCACCAGCACGACGACAAGAAGCGCAACGGCGCTGGCCGGAATGCCACCCGGGAACTGGCCGGTCAGGAAGTCGGCAAGATCCTCGTTGACCTCGCCGCCGGGGAACGGCCGAATGAGCAAGGCGATGCCGAAGAACGCCGCACCGGTCGCGATCGTCGTCACGATCGGCTGCAAACGGCCGTAGATCACGATCAGGCCGTTGAGCGCGCCACAGGCAAGGCCGGTCAACAGCACGCCAATCACGCCAAGCGTCGTCTCAATGGCCGTGCCGACGACAATGTACGATGCGACGCAGTTGCACAGTATGAAGATCATGCCGACCGAGAGATCGATGCCGGCGGTCAGCACGACGAACGTCTGCGCCATTGCAACCAAAGCCAACAACACGCCCTTGTTGGCGGCGGTGGTGACCACATTGGCGTTGAAGCCGGCCGGATGGTTCGCGGTGTAGATCACGAACATCAGGACGAAGACGGCGAGAGCCAGCAGCGTGCCGCGCTGCTCTCCGAGCCAATAGCGCCAATCACCCGACCGGGGCGACGAGAGTGCGTGATCGGTCATCACTCCGCTCCCACGCCGGCCATGGAAGGCGTGCCCGCCGCGGGCTGGGTGCCGCCGAGATTGAGCGCGCTGCCGACCAGGGCGCGTTCGGTGATCTCGGCGCCGGACAGGACACGGCCGACCGCACCGTCATAGAGCACCAGCACCCGGTCGCAGCAGCCGACCAGCTCGTCGTAATCGGTCGAGTAGTACAGAATTGCGGCGCCGGCATCGGCGAGCTTGCGCAGCAGCTGATAGATCTCGGCCTTGGTGCCGACGTCGATGCCGCGGGTCGGGTCATTCAGCAGGATGACCTTGGGCCTGGTCATCAGCCACTTGGCGATGACGATCTTCTGCTGATTGCCGCCGGACAACGTGCCGACCGGCACGGCGGTCCCGTCAGTCTTGATCCCCAGCAGCGAAATCATCTCGCCGATCGCCTTGCTCTCGGCGGCGCGATCGACGAGGCCGCCGCGCGACAGGCGCGATAGCGAGGCCATCGAGAGATTGTCGCGCACCGACATCGGCAGCATCAGGCCCTCGGTCTTGCGATCCTCCGGTATCAGGGCCATGCCGACATGGCCGCGCTTCGCATCGTTGGGACAGGTGAGCGTCACCTTCTTGCCGTCGATCAGGACCTCGCCGGTGGTGCTGCGCAACACGCCGAACAGCGCCAACAGCAATTCGCGTTGCCCTTGCCCGTCGAGGCCGCCCAGGCCCACGATCTCGCCGGCGCAGGCGGTCAGCGAAATGTCCTTCAGCCGGTTGTTCCAGGAGAGATTGCGGACTTCGAGCGCCGGCATCTCGCTGCCGGCCTTCGGCGCGGGCTTCGGCGGAAAGGCATGGCTGTATTCGCGGCCGATCATCATCTCGACGACCTCGGTGTCGGTCTTGGCGCCCGATTTGAAGGTGCCGACATTGTGGCCGTTGCGGAACACCGTGCATTCGTCGGCAAGCTCGGCAATCTCCGCCATGCGGTGCGAGATGTAGAGCAGAGCGAGGCCCTCCGAGCGCAGGCGCTTCAGCACGGCGAAAACCCTGCGGACATCGGCGGCAGTCAGCGCCGACGTCGCCTCATCGAGGATGAGGATGCGCGGGCTGCGTATCAGGGCCTTGGCGATCTCGACCAACTGGCGACGCGAGAGCGGCAGGTCCTTGACCGGCGCCAGCGGGTGGATGCCCTCGCCACCTGCGCGCGCAAGGGCCTCCTCGGCGATGCGGCGCTGGGCGCGCCGATCGATCAAGCCGAAGCGCTTCGGCGGGTTGCTGATGCAGATGTTGTCGGCGACCGAGAGGTCTGGCACCAGCGACAATTCCTGGAAGATGCAGACGATGCCCGCTTCATTGGCCGCGGCGGGGTTGGCGAAGCGGACCGGATTGCCACCCAGCGTCATCTGGCCCTCATCGGGCTGGACGACACCGGCCATGACCTTCATCAGGGTGGATTTTCCAGCTCCGTTCTCGCCGAGGACGCCATGGATGCGACCGGCCTCAACCGTCAGATCGGCATTCGTCAGCGCATTGACGCCGCCATAGCGCTTGGAAACGCCTTCCATGCGGAACAGGGGAGCGGGAGCGGAACCGTCCATTGCGTAATTCTCAGGTCATGCCGATGAACAAACCGGCGCCGTGGGGAGGTTCCCCAGCGGCGCCGGGACTTGTCAACGGTTGTTTCCAGTCGCCGTTACTGGTTCTGCTCCGACTGGCCCATGATCTCCTGGGCGGTGAAGTTGATGCCACAGGTCGGGAAGGAGTTGCCCACGAAGAAGTTGTCACCTTCCTTGCTGTAATAGCTTTCGCCGTCCTTGAAGTTCGGGTCCTCGGTCGTCGCCAGCGGCAGCTTCACCGATTGCGGTACCACCTGGCCCTCGAGCGCCGCAATGGCAGTCTTGATCGCGACCGCGACCTGGGCCGGGCCGGTGCCACCGGAGGCGCAGGTCAGGCCTTCGCCGGAATGCGCAGCGCAGAGCTTGCGGAAGCCGTTTTCGGTCTCGCCGCCGACCGGCACAAAGGGATGCTTCGCGTCCATGAAGGCACGCACGGTGCCCGTCGAGCCGCCCTGCACGGTGATGCCATCGAAATGCTTCTGCACCGCGATCGCATCGGCCGAGACCTTCTGTGCCGTGCCGTCATCCCACTTGCCGACGACCTCCACGACGTCCCACTTCTTGCCCGAGGCATCGAGCACTTCGTGGATGCCGTTGTGACGGTCGGTATCGACCGAGGTGCCGGCGACGCCGCGCACTTCGAGAATCTTGCCGCCGTTCGGGATCTTGTCGACCAGCCAATGGGCCCAGTATTCGCCGAGGCCCTTCTGGTCCACGTTCACGTTGATCGCGTCCTCGGTGTCGAGGATGTTGTCGAAGGCGACCAGGACCACGCCGGCCTTCTTGGCACGCTTGATGACAGGCGTGAAGGCGGTCGGATTCTGCGCGTTGATGACGATGGCGTCATAGCCGGAATCGATGAAGTTGTTGACCGCGGCGATCTGTGCAGCGACATCCTCGCCGGTCGACACGACCTTGAACTCCTTCAGCTTCGCCGCGACGTCCGACTGATCGGCATAGGCCTTGGCCGTCTTGATCATCTGGATGCGCCAGGTGTTGCCGATGAAGCCGTTGGCAAGCGCGATGCGATACGGCCCTTCCTTCTTCGGAAACTTGAAGAACTTGGTCTGATCGGTCCAGGGCACAAAGCATTCCGGTTCCGCCGCCGGGCCGGAGACGACCTCCTGAGCCTTTGCCGCGGGCGCGTACGCGAAAAGTGCGGTGACCGATGCCGCTGCGAGCAGCGTCATCGCCCGCCGAAGCGTGGTCGACGTAGACATCCGAATTCCTCCCTAAAGAACGTTCTTCGTTGATTGAGGCCCGGACGGAGCGATCGATTCTTGCCCCTTATCGTTTGCTTCTCCCGCCAGGCTATGCCAATGAATAAGGGCAAATGAAAGCGCTGTCAATTGGTGCTGAAAGCGCTTTCTCGTAGAATTGACAAGTTCGCCCCACTGCAATCAAACATCCCTTTGCAAGACCTGCGGGGAGGGAGTCATTCGCAGAAAACGCAGTACCCTGGCCGATGTGGCCAAGCTCGCCGGCGTCAGCGCGGTGACGGTGTCGCGCGCCCTGCGCCAGCCGGGCATGGTTTCGGCCGCCTTGCGCGACCGCGTCGATGCGGCGGTCAGCGAGCTGGCCTATGTTCCGGACGTGGCGGCAAGCCGGCTGGCCTCGGCGCGGACCCATTCGATCGGCGTCATCGTTTCCTCGCTCACCAACGGCGTGTTCGCCGATTACCTCCGCGCCTTGCACGACACGCTGCTGCCGGCGGGCTTTCAGGTCGTGGTGTTTTCCAGCCGCTACTCCTCCACCGAGGAAGAAAAAGCCATCGCCACCCTGATCGGACAGCATCCGGAAGCGATCATTATTGCCGGCATCGACCAGACGCCGCATGCGCGCCGCTTGCTGGAGCGCTCGGGCGTGCCGGTCATTCAGACCTTCGAGCTGACGGACGATCCGATCGACATCAATGTCGGGCTGTCGCAGCGCCAGGCCGGCTATGAAGCGACGCGGTTCCTGATCGATCAGGGGCACCGCAAGATCGGCTATATTGCGGCGCGGCTGGACGCGCGGGCGCATGCGCGCATGGCCGGCTATAACCGCGCCATGGAAGAAGCACGGCTCGATGTCGGCGGCCTCGTCTCCACCACGCCGCGGCCATCGAGCGTCAGCGCAGGCGGCGAGCTCATTGCCTCGATTCTGGATCGGCGCGCGGACCTCGAAGCCTTGTTCTGCTGCGATGACAATCTCGCGCTCGGTGCATTGTTCGAGTGTCAGCGGCGGCGCATCGCAGTTCCCGACCAGATTTCGCTTATTGGTTTCAACGACCTTGAATTCGCTGCGTGCGCGTATCCGCCGATTTCGTCGGTCGCGACGCCACGCTATGAAATGGGCCGACTAGCCTCGGAAATCGTGATGAGGATCATCGAAACCGGCGAGCGTCCCGCTAATCGCCGAATCGATGTTGGGTTCGCGATTCAGGAACGCGGCAGCACCCTGCCCCTCGCACGCCCGCAATCGCGCCGCGCACTCTCGGAGTAAGTGCGACATTTTGTCTGACCAAGCCGCTATTTCCAATCTTTCATGGCACGGTTCCGGAATTGTCATGGAACGTCTGCCTGATCTGGCGGTTCATCACGTCCGGGGCCTTTTGCCCTAGCGAGAATTAGCGACCAAGATCAGGAACACAACAGTATGAAGCGATACCTCGTAACTGGCGGTGCGGGGTTCATCGGCTCGCATCTGGTACACCATCTGATGGCGCTCGGCCATCAGGTGCGCGTGCTGGACGATCTTTCTACGGGCCGCGTGGATAATTTGCCGGACCATGCAGATCTGCTGGTCGCGAATGCATGCGACCCCGACTCGATGACGGCAGCCGCGCGCGGCTGCGACGGCATCTTTCATCTCGCCGCGGTCGCATCGGTAGCCCGATCGGTGGAGGACTGGGTCGGCACGCATCGGATCAATCAGACCGCGACCGTGGCCGTGCTCGATGCGGCGCGGCGGCATGGCAATCTGCCGGTGGTGTTCGCGTCTTCGGCGGCGATCTACGGCGACCAGTGTCCCGCAAACGAAAACATGAGGCCGGAGCCACGGTCTGCCTATGGCGCCGACAAGGCCGGCAGCGAGTTGCATCTGCAGGCCGGGTGGTGGAGCTTCTCCCTGCCCAGCGCGGCCATGCGGTTTTTCAACGTGTTCGGCCCGCGGCAGGATCCTCATTCGCCCTATTCCGGCGTGATCTCGGCTTTCCTGTCGCGCGCGCTCGAGGGGCTGCCGCTCATCGTCCATGGCACCGGCCAGCAAAGCCGGGATTTCATCTTCGTCGCCGATGTCGTCCGTTTCCTGCACGCCGCCATGGAGCGGCTGCATGAGCGGCCGATGCACTTTGCGTGCAACGTCTGCACCGGAGAGGCCACGACGGTCCATCGGCTGGCGGAGATGGCGGCGAACATCAGCGGCCGGCGCGTCCGGATCGACCAGGGCGCCGGGCGTACAGGCGATATCCGCCAGTCCCGCGGCGATCCGCGGACCGCCGTGGCGCTGACCGGCATCAAGGCGGAAACCGGGCTGGACGAAGGCTTGGCCGCGACGATGCAGTGGATGACACAGACAATGCGCGCGGCATCATGAGCGAAATAAACGTGCCGCGTCGACCGGTTCTCGATCAGGCGCGGCGATTGAAAATCTGCGTCACCGGCCTGCGCGGCATTCCCGGCATCATGGGCGGCGTCGAAGCGCATTGCGAGCAGCTCTTTCCCCGATTGAAGGCGTTGCGGCCGGAATACGACATATCCATCGTCGGCCGCCGGCCCTATGTCGCCACCGGTGAGTTCGATTTCAACGGCGTGCGCGTGGTGCCGCTGCCGGCCATGCGCAGCAAGTATTTCGAGGCGATCTCGAACACTACGCTGGCGGTTCTCTATGCACGTTTCGTGCTCGGGGCCAGGCTGCTGCATATCCATAATATCGGACCCGCTCTGCTGGGACCCCTCGCCCGCTTCCTCGGCATGAAGCTGGTCGTCACCTATCACAGCAAGAACTTCGAGCATGCCAAATGGAACCGCATCGCCAAGGCCGCTTTGCGCCTCGGCGAATGGTGCACGGTAAAGGCGGCGCACCGCGTAATCGTCATCTCCAGATCCGTCACCGAGGAATTGCGGCATCGCTATCCACGGAGCAGAACGAAGTTCGTGTTCATCCCCAACGGCGCGACGGAGTTTCCCGCCCCGGCGAACGACAATGACGATGAATCCCTGCTGCGCCGGTTCGGGCTTGCCGCCGGAGGATATGTGCTGGCCGTCGGCCGGCTGGTTCCGGAGAAGAGCTTCCACTCCCTGATCGACGCTTATAAGGCCGCCGATCCGGAGTTCAAGCTGGTGATCGCCGGAAAGGCCGATCACGAGGACGAATACTCGCGCGCCTTGCTCCGGGAAGCGGGCGACAGGATATGTTTCACCGGGTTTCAAAGCCAACGCGAGCTCGGCGCGCTCTATCGCAATGCCTCGCTGTTCGTCCTGCCTTCGACCCACGAAGGCCTGCCAATCGCCGCGCTCGAAGCTGCCAGCCTGGATGTTCCGGTGCTGCTCAGCGACATCCAGCCCAATCTCGATATCGATCTGCCGGAGCACTGCTATTTCCCAGTCGGCGATGTCGAAATGCTGAGCCGCAAGCTGTTGCAGCCGCACGAGGACTACCGCGTCGACCGGCAATCGATCATACGCCGCTTCGATTGGTCGACGGTGGCACGGCAGACCGACGATCTATATGCGGACGTCTGCCCGGCCCCGGCGGTCCGGGCATAAACGCGCCAAAAACATCTGAAATACCGGCATTTTTCGTAGTGCCGCAGGCTGCGGCATAGACTCTATTTTAACTATTTTCCGCGAATCCTACCGGGAACGCACCTTAGAGCAAGACGGGGTCTTTCCGGTATTCGCATGCTTCGTGTTGCCGCCCTGATGCTGTTTGTCGCCTTCGCCTCCGCAGCGCATGCGGAGCCGCGGACCATGATGGATTGCTTCAACGATGCCGGCCGGGCCTACAAGGTTCCGCCATTGCTGCTGCAAGCCATCGCCTGGGTCGAAAGCCGCTACGACAAGAACGCAAAGAACCAGAACACCAACGGCTCGGTCGATATGGGCGTGATGCAGATCAATTCGCTCTGGCTCGAGCCGCTGTCCGAATACGGCATCAAGAAGAAGCATCTCTATAACGCATGCTTCAACATCAACGTCGCGGCCTGGATCCTGCGCAAGCAGATCAACGAGGTCGGCTATAACTGGCAGGCCGTGGCCCACTATCATTCGCGCACGCCCGAGCGCGGCGACAGCTACGCTCGCAAGGTCGCCCGCGTCTATTTCGCCTTGAAGCGGCAGCAGACCGAACGACAGGAAACTGCTCTCGCCCAGCAGGTCGCGCGGCGCTGAACGCCGGCCTAGGAGGCCGGGTTCGTTCCCTGAACCAGTTCCAGTCCTTTGCGTGCGGCGGCCGCCGGAGCCTCGTTGCCCGCGACCATGACCGTCGGAAAGGCAAAGGAAATTCCGTTCTCGTCGAACGCCTTCTTAAGCATGGTATAGGCCTTGCGGCGGATGGCGTGCTGCTCGCCGGGCTTGGTCATCATCTTGAGGCAGATCTTGATGGCGTATTCGCCGAAATTCTCCACGCCCTGCATCTTCAGCGGCTCGATAATGTAGGGCTCGAAGGCGGGATCCTCCATCAGCGTCCGACCGATATCGGCAACGATCTGCTTCACCTTGTCGAGGTCGGTGTCGTAGGTCACGTTCACCATCATCTGGTCGATGACCCAGTCCCGCGAGTAGTTGGTGATAGTATTGAGGGTACCGAGCGGGATCGTATGCAAGGCGCCCAGCGCATGGCGCAGCTTGATCGAGCGCACCGAGAACGCCTCCACAGTGCCGCTGATGGTGCCGCTCTCGATATACTCGCCGGTGCGGAACGCATCGTCGAACAGGAAGAAGATGCCGGAGATGATATCCTTGACCAGGGTCTGCGCGCCGAAGCCCACTGCGACACCGACGACGCCAGCGCCTGCGATCAACGGCCCGATATCGACGCCGAGCGCCGCCAGCGCCATCAGTCCCGCCATGACGATCAGGACAACGCAGAAAATGTTGCGCATGACCGGCAGCAGGGTACGTACGCGCGCGCGGCGACGCGCCTCCTCGCCATAGACTCGCTGCATCGCCGTCGCCTCGGTCAGCTTGCGGTCCACCCAGGCCTTCGCCATCTGCCAGAGACAGTCGGTGACCAGGAGGATGATCACGGCATTGAGCGCGCCGCGCGCAAGACGCATCGGCCAGGTTTCGCCGGCGGCGAGATGAGCCAGGTCCAGGCCGGTGATCGAGGCCACCAGGTAGGCGCCCACGATCAGCAGGGCCGCGCACAGGCCACGCTCCAGCGCGACCGCAACGACCGGCCTGGACTTGGCGGCGGCCACCGCGGTTGCAGCGCCGCTCTCAGGTGGTCGAAAAACGTGGTCGACGGCCAGCCGAACGCCGCGAATGCCGAACCCGAACGCCAGCAGGGTCAAGCCGACATGGAACAGCACGCCGCTTCCGATGAACCAGCCGAGCCAAAGGGCGCAGCAATAGACCGTTATCACCAGGGTCGTCGTCGGATACCGTCGCCAAACACGGCCGGTGCCGTCGAACAAAGGCGCCCGCCAGATCGCGATCAAGGACAATGTCAGTTCTGCCAACCCGAACGAAAGCTCGACAAAGTGCTGCGCCGTCTGGCGCATATGCAATGACGGCAGCAAGTCTCCGCTGAACTTGCCGAACAGGAACACTCCAACGATAGCAATCCACCAGCGCAGCCAATAGGCCGCGGTGACCTTCGACATGGGCAGCAGGCGATAGCGATCATCCCCACGCGAGAGGACGACGCGTCCCGCCACGTTGGCGAGGCGAATACCCAGGAACACCAGCAGATAGGCGACGACAAAGCGTTGCAGCAGCGGCGCCCAATTGAATAGAAGGAAGGCGCCGATACTGCCGACCGCGAAGGCCGTGACCTCGGCAAGCCCATAGAGAATCCTAAAGCCGACCCCCCTGATCCGCGCCGACGGAGTGTCGGCCCAGCGGGCCTTGATTCGCGCGCGTATTCCGCCGGTGGTCCTCCAATAGACCCACTCCAACAGGAAACCGAGAGTGGCGAAGAACAGCACCGGCATCAGCACGACCAGCACGGGCCGGTCCCGCAGTTCGTTCATCAGCGAGCGGCGTGCCTGCGCCAGCTCCTCCGGCATCTGTGGGGCAGTTTCCGCCAACTCGCGCAGACGATCGCGTGCGGCATCGATCTCGCTCGACACGGCTTCATGCAGGCTGGGTTTTGGCGTTTCGATCGGCGTCGCAGCCGCGGATTCCTGGCTGCGCAGCCACGCCTGGATTTCCGGCTTGCCGAGAAGGTCGGCGAGCGCGCGCAAATCCTCCCGCCGGGGCGGCGCCGGATTCGCCTCGGCCGCCGGGGCTTCGGTGGATTGTGCCGTCGCCTGCTCCACATCCAGTGCGAGCGGGACCAATAGTGCCAGGCCGGCAAGCGCCAGCCAGCGAACGGCGCCCCTATTTGAGACAGTAGATGTGATACGTCCCATCACTCTCGACAGCGCCTTCGACCTCCTTGGCGAAGCCTGGGAACGCCTCTCCCCACTCCAGCAGCACCTTGAGATAACTGATCCACGCGCCGTTCGCCGGACCGATATTCTCGCCCGGCATGACGATCGGGATGCCCGGCGGGTATGGGATGACGCCAACGCCGACGACCTTGTTGGCCATGTCCTCCAGCGCGGTCAGTTCCGCCTCGCCCGCCATCAGCTTCTGGAACGCCTGGCGCGGCGGCATGGCCGGCGCCGGCAGGCGCGCATAGGCCTCCGCTTCCCAATGGCCGGCCTTGCTCGAACGCAGCTTGTCCCACATCCGGTCGCCGAGATCGCGAACACCCAGCTTGCCGTAGAACGACGGCGCAGCCGCTACCACCTTGGGCATCGCCTTGGCCAGCGGCGCATTGGAATCATAGTCGCGCTTGAAGTCGAGCAGGGTATTGATCAGCGTCCCCCACTTGCCCTTGGTGACGCCCATCGAGAACAGGAACAGCACCATATGCGCGGTCGTGCGCGACGGCACGATGCCGTGCTGCCCCAGATAAGCGGTGACCAGGTCTCCGGGCACGCCGTGATCGGCCAGCGTGCCGTCATCCTTCATGCCCGGGCAGACGATGCCGAACTTGATTGGATCCAGCAGGCACCAGCCATCCGGCAGATCGTCGAACCCATGCCAGCTTTCACCGGGATGCAGGACCCAGCAGGCCGGGTCTTCGGCCAACAGCTCCGGCGGTGCGTCTGCGAAAGCCACCTTCTTGCCCTCGTGCGTGACCTCCGGTGCGTTCCACGGGGCGAAGAACCATTCCTTCTTGGATGCCAGCTCGCGGTGAACCCGCGCCATCGCCTGACGGCAAGCAATCGCCTCCCGGATGACGTCCTGGGTCAGCGCCTGGCCGGACACGCCATCCATCATCGCCGCCGCCACCTCGTTGCTGGCAATCAGGGAATAAAGCGGCGAGGTCGTCGCCTGCGCGCAATAGGCTTCATTGAAGCGGCCATGATCGATCGCCTTGCGGCCGTCGCGCACGTGGATGAAGGAGGTTTGCGAGAGGGCCGCCAGCAGCTTGTGAGTCGAATGCGTGGCGAATACCGTGGGGCCGTCGTCCGGATGGCTCGACGGCTCGCCGCGCATGGCATAGCGGTCGCGATACATCGGGTTGAACCGGGCGTAGCCGTACCAGGCTTCGTCGAAATGGATGCGGTCGACCGACTGGCCAAGCAGATCCTGAGCAGACTTGGCGTCGTAGCACATGCCGTCATAGGTGCAGTTGGTGATGACGGTGTAGACCGGCCGCTTGCCGCGCGCCTTGGCCGCCAGGGGGTTGGCGGCGATCCGCGCCTCGATCGCGGCCGGCTTGAACTGATCCGGATGGATCGGCCCGATAACGCCGTAGCGATTGCGCTTGGCCTGCAGGAACACCGGAATGCCGCCGGTCAACGCCAGCCCCTGCTCGATCGATTTGTGGCAGTTGCGGTCGCAGAGCGCGATCTCCTGATCTCCGACACAGGCCGTCATGATGGTCCGGTTGGAGCCGGAGGTGCCGCTGAGGACCGAATAGGACCGGTCGGCGCCGAAGACCTGCGCCGCATAGGTTTCGCTCTGGCCGATCGGTCCGGTGTGCGACAGCAGCGAGCCGAGCGAACCGCGCTCGATGCCCATGTCGGTGCGGAACAGGGCCTCGCCATAGGCATCGAGGAACATGCGACCGACCGGCGACTTGGTGAAGGCGACGCCGCCCTGGTGTCCCGGCGCAGCCCAGGAATATTCGGCGTCCCGGTCATATTCGATCAGCGCTCGGGAGAACGGCGGTAGAAGCCCATTCAGGTAGCGCTCGACAGAGGCGTTGATTCGGTTGGCAATGAAAGCCGGGCTGTCCTGCAGCGTCCAGATGAACTCGTCGGCCAGGCTCGCCACCTCGACCGACACCGTGCCGGCGATCTCGCGGTCCGCCAGCAGGAAGATCGGGACGTCGCTGCTGCGCGCCCGCACGGTACGAAGGAACTCGGTCGCCGCATCATGGCTCGCCTGGTCGTTGGCACCGAGCGACCAGTCGATCATCAGGCAATGAACCGCCGCATCGGACTCGAAACTGGCGACGCCGTCCTCGAACGACGAGGCTTCGAGCACTTCGATGCCACGGTCGCGTAAAGCGGCGGCGATGGCCCGGAGACGTTTCCCGGCGGTGGAGGATTGGTTGGCCAGATCGTCGTCCACGCATAGGACGCGCGGATAAAGGCGCGTATTTTTCCCGATAGACATATGCAACTCCATTCCGACCAATGGAACGCTGCGGTTCCTCTCGAACAGCACGCTGTCATTAATAGAGGCCATGCCCTACGCCGGGGTGGCAGGCGACCCGCGGCTCTGCATCAGGACGATTCCGGGGTCGCACGCATACTCGTGCACCGCCAGCGAGAGCGGAGCGACGGGACATTGAATGTCTCAATAGCCGAGGGTAAAAGGCGGAGCTATTGGACCATGGTCCAATCGTTCGCCACGCCTGACGCCGTCACTTTACTCCAAACCCGGCACGCCCGTCGCGGATCAGCCGCGAGAACTGGTCCGACTGGCCGGCAGCGCGGGCGGCATCATTGATGTGCGCCTGGCGCTTCAAGGCGTCGAACGGCAAGTTCCCTGCCAGACGGCCCTTCTGATAGGCGAATTCGTCGGCCTTGCCGTTCAGCAGCAGCCGCCAGTCCCAGGGCGGCGGCGTCGAACCGGCGATCGCCTTGGTGTGGATGCGGATGTTGGTGGTGCAGTTGCTGGTGATCGCGTTGTAGAAAGCCGGCTTCTGGTGCAGCTCGTTCGCGCTCTGGACATAGCTGAGGAAGATCTCCCGCGCAGCCTCCGGCGAAGCGGTCGTGCGGTACAGATAGACCTCCTCCCCTACCCGATAATTGGTCCTGAGCCGGATGACGTCACGCTCATCGGCGATGATATAGATGAGTTCGTACTGCCGGAAGAAGCCGCGCAGCGCCGAATATTCCTCGCCCACCTCCTTGCGTGTCTCGACCGAGAAGGCGACATGATCGTTATCTCCGAACTGGAAGCTGACGATCGGGTGGGCGATCCAGGGCGAGCCCCAGAAAGTGATGAACAGGTCGGCGCCGCGGATGTCCCGGACATCGTAGCTCCGCGTCTCCCAATGCGGCGCATAGTCCGTCTCGGTCCGATAGTCGAAGTTCCGGACGTTGTGAATGGTCACCTTGTCGCCGTCGATCTCGGCCCATGGGGTCTGCGTGACGTCGCCCTGCCAGTCACGATCATTCGACGGAGCGATGGTGAGCCACCACGCCAGCACAGCCGCGAATCCGACGATGCAGGCGGCCGCCTTGCGGCCTTGCCCGGAGATCAGGACGAGCGCGGCGGCGATTGTCGCGAGGTATACGATGGCGGCAGGAAGCCCCGCACCCTTGATCGGCAAATCGATATAGAGCGCGGCGGCGGCCCAGGCCGTCAGCCCCGCCGCAATGAGCCACAAAAGGCCAATTCCCGCTGCACGCAGGAGGGTGAGAATCATGATTGCCGCGCCGCGTAGCGACCTGTCACTTCGTCATCATGTCTTTGTCGGGGGCGGCGTAGCCCGGCGGCGTCGAAATCCATTTGATTCCCTCCAGCGCCATCTTCCGGCCGTAGTCGTATTCCCGATTCATCTCCGCCTTGTCAAATTGCTGGCTCGTCTGCGGCACGTACTCTGCCGGTATCGCGATGTAGTGGAAGTTGACATTGTCGTCCCGCGTGGAGAGATAGAGCCGCCACAGATCGTTGATTCCCGATACCTTGAACATCGAAAGGACCGCTCGCCCCGCTATGCTGGTAAGGCCGCGTTGGACCGGCTGGAAGGTCGGCGTCACCCATCCATTGCGAAGCACATAGAGATTCTGTTCAACCTTTCCCGTGAACTCCGGGTGGGCGGCGGCGATGGTCTCCTGCAAGTGGAGGACAGCGCCGACGAAAAACGACTGGAAGAACACGCCGCCATCCACGTGCAGCTCCTGATGCTTCTTGCCGTTGGCCGTGACGTCGATCAGCACCGGCGGAAAGATCGAGGGAATGGCCGCCGATGCCAGCAGGATCTTGTGGAACAACTCCAGCCGGTCCGGTTTGCCGCTCGCTGCGATCGCTCCCATGTCCCAGATCACCGGCTGTTCGGCGTCAAGATTCGTGGAGGCTACATAGAGCCGCCGTCCCTTCTTATATTCTGCCGCGATCGCATCCAGAAGCTTCTCTGTGACGTAGGTGCCTATTAATTCCCGTAACGGCGCCGTTGACGCCACCGACTCCGACCAGAGCAAGGGCAGGACGCCGCGCAGCTGGAAGATGTGGGACGCTTCGATCGTGGTATAGGACGCCTTCAACTCATCGTCATAGTCGGAGCCGAGAAACGCAAAGGGCGCGATCAAGGCGCCGGTGCTGACGCCCGTCACGATCTTGAAGTGCGGCCGGGTGCCGGATTCAGACCAGCCGTTGAGCAAACCGGCCCCAAAGGCGCCATCCGACCCGCCGCCGGAAATAGCGAGGTAGTTGTAGACATGCTCGCCGGCCGGTCCGATGTCGTAGCTGTCCGGCGTTTCGTGAAGATACGCTTGAGTAATGTTCTCCCGGATCGCGTCGCCCTCTTCAAAGGGCAGGAACCTAATTTTTCCGACATCGAAATCCTGGACAACGACACGGGAAACCGGCGGCGTAGCCGCTTCCTGCCGGGTCAAGGTGCTGCACCCGCATAGAATTGTTGCGCCGAGCAGAACGCCGGCATACGCCCGTCCTATGCGCCTCATTTCAACCCCCTGATGAAGTGCCGCCCCTTGTATCACGATTGCCGACAATGATCACCAGTCGCACCCGACAGAAGCACACTTGGACCGTAGTCCAAGTGCCAGAGGGGTAGACGCAATTCTCATTCAATGGCAGGTTAACGGAGCTGACGGGGACGCGAGGGCATCGGGGGCATGAGGGCATCGACACGGTATCGGTCGGCGTTCGGTTGGCGCGCGCTTGTGTTCGTGTGCGCGATCACGGGCCTGATCGCTATTCCGAATGGACCTGCTCCGGCGCAGGAAGCGGCCGACCAGGTGCTGTCTGGCGCTCCTCAGGAGGCGCCCGACGACACACCGCCCAGTCTGCTGCCGACCAACGAAACCTGGATCGGCGATCTCGACGGCATGCTGGCACGCAAGCGGATCCGAATTCTCGTCCCCTACAGCAAGACCTTCTATTCGATCGATATAGGCGGCAAGCAGTTCGGCGCGACCTACGACGCGGGGCGCGCCTTCGAAGACTGGCTGAACAAGCAGGACAAGGCAAAAACCCTGCATACCAGCATCATCTTCATCCCGGTTCCGCGAGACCGGCTGCTGCCGGGCTTGCTGGACGGCACCGGCGACATCGCAGCCGGCAATATCACGATCACGGACGAGCGCGCAAAGCTGGTCCAGTTCGCGCACCCCTTGGCCAAGAATATCCGGGAAATTCTGGTTACCGGCCCAACCGCGTCGCAAGTCGCATCGCTCGATGACTTGGCGGGTCAGGAAATTTTCGTTCGGCCTTCGAGCAGCTACCACGAGCATCTGATAGCGCTCAACGAAGCCCGGATCGCAGATGGCAAGGAGCCGATCTCCATTTCACCGCTCGATGAGGAGCTCGAGGACGAGGATGCCATGGAAATGGTCAATGCCGGCCTTCTTCCCTGGTACGTCGTTGACGAACACAAGGCGGCGATCTGGTCGTCTGTCTTTTCCGGCATGGTGCTACGCTCCGATCTCGCGATCCATGAAGGCGGCGAGATCGCCTGGGCGATGCGCAAGGACAGCCCGCTCCTGCGCGACGTTCTGGACAAATTTGCCGATACCCACAAGATCGGCACCACTTTCGGAAACATACTGAAGAAACGCTATTTCGGCAGCCAATCGCCCGTACTGCGCGCGACTTCGCAGGAAGAGCTGCAAAAATTCGAGCTCCTGGTGAAATTGTTCCGCCAATACGGGCAGCTGTATAATTTCGATGCGCTCATGATCGCGGCGCAGGGCTACCAGGAATCGAAACTCGACCAGTCCGCGCGCAGCCAGCGCGGCGCCGTCGGCATCATGCAACTCCTCCCCTCCACCGCCGCAGACAAGTCGGTCGGAATCACGGGAATCGAGCATGACCCGGAAAAGAACATTCATGCGGGCGTCAAGTACATGCGCCTTCTGGTCGACAAGTATCTCAATGATCCCGCCTTGGATGACAAGAACCGCACCTTGATGGCGTTCGCCGCCTACAACGCCGGACCGGGAAACCTGCGCAAGTTCCGCAAGCTCGCCCAGGAATCCGGCCTCGACCCGAACATCTGGTTCGGCAATGTGGAGCACGCCGCCGCCGACATCGTCGGGCGCGAGACGGTCCAATACGTGGCCAATATCTACAAGTACTACGTGGCGTACCGGCTGGCGACCGAACGCGCACAAGAGCGCAGCAAGGCCAAGGAGGCGACGGCGGCCACGCCCTGACCCGGCGGGCCGCCGGACCGTTGGACCAAAGCCCAATTGCGGCGCGGATCGCGGCGCTTTCAGAATCGCACCGGAAGACGGATGGTGCGCGCCGTGGCCGCTGCGATGACCGGCGGGCATGTGCGGACGCATGCAGGAGGGGGCGTTGCGGAGAAGGCTTCTCGCGAGCACGGCGTGTGTCGGCGCCAGCTTGGCCGCCGGTCCAGCCCTGGCCGCCGACGGCATCAAGTTCACATGGACCTTTGGCGCCCCGTATTCGCACTTGGATGCCGACAATCGCCCCGAGGGCGTGGTCACTTCCGGCGGCATTGCATTCGACAACGACGATGCCATCGAACTTGGCGTCGGAACCAGTCTGATTTCTGAGTCGATGGGGTAAACCCTCAATGGTCATGACCCGCTCCCGGCGACGCCCCGTTCCCTGCCGCTTGGCGCTCGGCGCCCTCCTTTGCCTGACAATCCTGATACCCATTGCCCGCGCGCAGGATGAGCCGCCGGCACTGCCTGCCGTGGACGTCGCCGCGATCGAAGCGAAGGAAATCGACTGGCAGGAGAAAGTCAGCTCGATCGGTATCGCGGAGGCCTTGCAAGGCGTCAACGTCTCGGGGTCGGAGGCCGGCACGGTCGCGGACATCCTGTTCGATTCCGGCGAATCAGCGACGGTCGGCCAGGCGCTGGTCCGGCTGGATACCAGCAAGGAGCAAGCGGATCTCGATGCGACTCAAGCGCAAATCCCGGCGGCCAAGGCCGATCTCCAGCGCAAGATCAAACTGGTCAAGGAGCGTGTGGTCTCGCAAAGCGATCTCGATGACGCGCAATCCCGCTACGACGAATTGATCGCGCAATCGATTTCGCTGAAGGCCACCATCGATCGCAGGACCCTGAGGGCGCCGTTCGCCGGCGTGCTCGGCATCCGCAAGGTCAATCGCGGCCAGTATCTGCAGCCGGGCGACGAGATCGTCAGCCTGCAGGACCTCTCCGTCATGCGCATGAGATTCCTGATCGGGCAGAAGGATTTCGCCAAGGTCAAGCTGGGACAGGAGATTGACGCGCGGTTCGATGCCTATCCGGGCGACGTATTCAAGGGCCGGATCTCCGCGATCGAGCCGTCCGTCAAGTTCACCAGCGGCATCATCCCGATCCAGGCCGAAATCCCCAACTCGGACATGAAACTGCTGCCCGGGATGTATGCCAGCCTCGATGTCCTGCTGCCCGGCCACTCCAAGAAGATCGTGGTGCCACAGAGCGCGATCACCTTCAATCTCTATGGCGAAAGCGCCTATGTCGTCGACCCGCAATCCAAGAAGGTGCAGCAGGTCACGGTTCGCACCGGCGCACGCCGCGACAACCTTGTGGTGGTCGAGAGCGGCATCAGCGCCGGCCAACTCGTGGTCGTCGCCGGTCAACTCAAGCTCAACAACGGGACGCTGGTAAACGTCGTCGAGGGCCAGACGCTGCCCGAGATGACGGACGTTCCGGTGCAATAGCCCGGAAGAAGAACGCCTGTGCGCTTCACCGACCCTTTCATCTCCAAGCCGATCCTCGCGATTGCGATCAATATGCTGCTGCTCATTGCAGGACTCGCCGCGCTTGCATCGTTGCAGATCCGGCAGTTCCCGCGGATGCAGTTCACGGTGGTGACAGTCACCACCGTCTACACCGGTGCGTCGGCCGACCTCGTGCAAGGTTTCGTCACACAGCCGCTGCAGGAGTCGATCGCCGCCGCCGACGGCATCGATTACCTGACGTCGGAAAGCCGGTCCGGACAATCGACGATCACGGTCTACATGCGGCTGAACTACTCGTCCGCCGATGCCCAGTCGAATATCCTGGCAAAGATCCAGGCCGTGCGCAGCGACCTGCCGGACGAGATCGAGGATCCCAAGCTCGACATCAGCACCGGCGACGTCACCCAGCTCATCTACTTCACGCTCTCCAGCGATCAGCTTAATTCAGCGGAGATCACGGACTACGCCAAGCGTGTGATCCAGCCGAAATTCTCGACCGTGCCAGGCGTCAGCAAGATCAAGTACTATGGCGACCGCGAGTTCGCCATGCGGGTCTGGCTCGACCCGCGCAAGCTCGCCGTCTTCCAGATTACCGCCGGTCAGGTCCGGCAGGCGATCGCCAACAACAACTACCAGACCACCGCCGGCCAGGTGCGCGGCCAGTACAACACCTTCGATATCGAAGCCAAGACGGGTCTGGAAGTACCGGACGACTATGGCGCCATCATCGTCGCGACCGGCGAAAAGGGCATCGTCCGCCTGCGCGACGTTGCCAATGTTTCGTTGGGCGCCAAAGACGCCGACATGGTCGTGAAGCTGCGCGGCAAGCCTGCGATCGTGATCGGCATCGACGGCACGCCACAATCCAATCCATTGGAGGTCGCCACGGGCTTGAAGGGGCTGATCCCGGAGATCGAGCGCAACCTGCCCAGCGGCCTCAAGATGGAAACCGCGTATGACAGCTCGATCTTCATCGAGCGCTCGATCGAGGAGGTGGAGCACACGATCATCGAGGCGGCCGTGATCGTGACGGTGGTGATCTTCTTGTTCATCGGCTCCTTCCGCGCGATCCTCATACCGATCATCGCCCTTCCCCTGTCGATCGTGGGCGTCGGTGTTTTCCTGGCCTCACTGGGATTCTCCATCAACCTCCTGACCCTGCTCGCCATCGTTCTGGCCATCGGCCTGGTGGTCGACGATGCGATCGTCGTGCTGGAGAATGTCGATCGCCACATGAAGGGCGGAAAGTCCGCATTCCTCGCGGCGATCTCCGGCACACGCGAGATTGCCGTGCCAGTCATTTCGATGACCATCACGCTGGGCGCGGTCTATGCGCCGATCGCCTTCACACCTGGCATCTCCGGCGCGCTATTCAGCGAATTCGCCCTCACGCTGGCGGGCGCGGTCTTCATTTCGGGATTCGTGGCGCTGACCCTCTCTCCCGTCATGTGCGCCCTCATCCTGAAGTCCGTCGGCGAACCCAAGGGAATCCAGCGCATCATCGAACACAGCCTGGAACGGCTCGAAAGGGGCTATCACCGGCTGCTCGATCGCGTCCTCAACTTCCGAATCGTGGTTCTTATCTTTGCGCTCGTGATCTTTGCTTGCCTGTATCCACTGTTCGCAGCGATCCGCAGCGAGCTGGCGCCGCCGGAGGATCAGGGCGCCATCGTCGTCAACACGGTCGCTTCTGCCGGCGTCAATCCGGATTACCAGGAATTCTATCATGACCGCGTAAGTGACGCGCTCTCCAAGATCCCGGACATCGGGAGCTGGTTCACCCTCGCCGGCACGCCGACGATGCGCCAGGGCACCGGCATCGCGGTCATGAAGCCGTGGGAGGACCGCGAGCACACGTTCGATGAGTCCTTCGTCGTCGCCCGGCGGGAACTTGCAAAGGTCGTCGGCCTCAAGAGCGCTGCCTTCTCGCTGCCGCCGCTGCCAGGATCGGGTGGCGGCCTTCCCATGCAGTTCGTCATGAGCACGACCCAGGACTACCGGGTCCTCACGCAGGTCATGGACCGCCTGGAGGAGAAAGCGAGCAAGAGCGGCCTCTTCAGCTACACCGATGTCGACCTCAGATTCCAGAATCCGACCGTCGTGCTCTCCATCGACCGCGACAAGGCCGGTGCCTATGGCATCAGCATGGCCGATATTGGCACCGAATGGCTGACCATGGTGTCGAACGCCTACGTCAATCGCATGAGCGTGCAGGGTCGCTCATACCGCGTCATTCCTCAGGTCCCGCGCATAGAGCGCCTGACGCCGGAGAGCCTGACCAACTACTACGTCAGCGCCGCCGATGGCTTTCCGGTGCCACTCTCCAACCTGGTCGATGCGAAGGTGGAAGTGCGACCGATTACTCTCACTCAGATGAACCAGCTCAACGCCGCGACGTTGAGCGCCTCTCTGGCACCCGGCGTCACGATGGGTCAAGCGGTCGGCTTTCTCGAGAAGAACGCCGCCGAAATGATGCCGCAGGGCTTCGGCATCGATTACAAGGGCGAATCCAGGCAGTTCGTGAAAGAGGGCTCCAGCCTGATGCTGACCTTCGCGCTGGCGATCGTCGTGATCTTCCTGGTGCTTGCGGCCCAGTTCGAGAGCGTCCGCGATCCGCTCGTCATCATGGTCTCGGTGCCCCTTGCCATCAGCGGCGCGCTGCTGCCGCTGGCCGGCGGGCTGGCCACCCTCAACATCTACAGCCAGGTCGGACTGATCACCCTTGTCGGCCTTATCACCAAGCACGGCATCCTGATCTGCGAAGTCGCGAAGGAACAGCAGGAGAAGCATGGTCTCGATCGCCGCCACGCAGTGCTGGAGGCCGCTTCGCTGCGGCTGCGGCCGATCCTGATGACGACGGCGGCGATGGTGGCTGGCCTGGTGCCGCTGCTCAACGCCACCGGCGCCGGCGCCGCCAGCCGGTTCGCGATCGGCGTCGTCATCGTGTGCGGCCTTTCGATCGGCACATTGTTCACTTTGTTCGTGTTGCCGGCGCTCTACACCTTCATCGCATCAGATCACAAGGCGCACGCGGTCCGCCACAAGGAGCAAAGGGCGGCGATCGAAGCGCTGCAATCGCAGTGACTATCTGGATCATCGCCACGGCTTCTATTGAGCGGCTGTCTTCACCAGCTTGTAGGTCAGTTTCGGCCAGATGATGATTCCGCCCGCCGATTCCTGGACCGTGTTTCCAGCGCCAAGCGCGGCGTCGCGCAGGCCGCCGCTGCGGATCGTGATCGGACCCCCACCGGTCAGGCCTTCGAACCGGTCCGTGCCGCCGGTGAAAGTAAAGTCACCGTCGCAGCCGACCAGATGAACGCCCTTGCAGGACAACTCGGCATAGGCGCGCGACCCGTCCTTGGCGGAGATCGTGCAGCGGCCCTTTCCCTCCTGCATGCCGTCCTTGATGTTCACGTCGAGAATGGCGGGGCAGACCATGAATCCGGCGTCGAGCGGCCCTTTGTCGGTCTCGACAAAGATCATTCCGGTGAACGAGCCGACGAACGTCACCCGGTCGGGTCCGGTCTCGAATATCTGGCCCCGCCCCTGCCACGCGGCGAAGGCCTTGATTGATTGCTCATCTTCGGCGCGCGCTGCCGTGCCTGCGAACGCCGCGCCGCACAGCCATCCCACCAGCAACGCGGCGAGCTTCAGCTTTCTCACGTCAGCCTCCAGCAGAGTTCAATCGAATCCGATATAGACCGCGTCGCCGCCGAGAGAGAGCGCGAGGCCGGTACGTTCGGCCTTCAGCCTCAGCACGACGCCCTTGGTGTTCTCCAGCACGAGTTCCCCCGTGCTGAGCGTGCCGAAGGCCAAGCCATAACGGCCCTGAACATAGGCGCCGGCGAAATCCCTGACGTCATGCAGATTGTAGACGGTCCCGGTGGCCGTCATCTGCGAGATGCCGATGCCGCCGACGCCAAGACCGCCGACCGTGAAGTCGTATTGATTGCCGCCGACGAACAGCGTGCCGCCGCCCAGGTTGCCGCTGCCGATGAAGGCGATCTGCACCTGTTCGATTTTCACCGTCCCGGATTTGACCAGATCGTCAGCACGCGATGGCGGCGCACAGGCAAGCATTGCGGCGCCAGCAGCAAGCCACATCAGATCGCGGCGCGAGATCACACTCGGCCCGCCAAGCCAACCGCCCATTCTTGCCCCCTTTTGTTGTTCCTTACTGATTGCGTGTCAGGAACGTCTCCGTCACGCCACCACGCAGAAGACCACGACCATTGCTCTCCTTGCCGTGCCACATGACCTTTTCCCCGTCGGTCGAGACCCGGAAGCAGCCTTCGGGCGCTTCGGCTGGGCTTTGCCAGGCGACGCAGACGTCGCCCTCTTTGTCGAGGTGCCAGGTCCCTTTGTCGGTCACGCCGGCTTTGTCGCTGTAAGTAACCTCCCCACCAGGAAGGAAGTAGATGTTGAACGCGGAACCGCTTGCGTTGGTGCCAGACAACGTATTGTCCTGCATGGCGGTAATGAACTGATCCCCCCGGATATGCTGAGACTCCGCGTGCGCGGCGATCGGCGCAGAGAGGACGAAAGCTGCAAGCAGGATGCAGAGCCGCTCAAACTTCGGCATGGGCTGCTCCATCATGAGACAAGGTCTGCGCGAGCGCGCTGACGGGCAGACATGTGGGGATCGTCCCGACCCTGCGCCAAATGGCATTTCGCTTCGTAGGCCGGCTGGCCGATAGGTGCAATTGGACCATGGTCCAACGGCTCCTGCTGGTGGGCTATTGCAGTCCGGCGAGAGCAGCTCTGGCAGCTTTTTCGGTGGAGGAATCCTGCGTGAGGCTCAAGGCGCGCTCGAGCCAAGGCCGTGCCGTGCCGGCATCGGATTGGGCGGCCGCGCTGCGCCCGGCGCGCAGATAGAGGTCGGCGGCCAGCTCGCGCTCGCCCGCTTGCTCCGCCGCCAGCCCGGCAACCGCCAGCGCGCGCGCCATGCCGCGATAGTCGAACGCCTCCTGGCGCATTCCGGCCGCCTGCATGGCCACTGAGCGCGCAGTGGCAGGATCGTCCTGCCGCAGTGCCAACCGCGCCTGCAATTCCAGCCGGTCGGCCACGCGCAGTGGCTCCGAGACGCCCGATAGCCGCCCCAGCGCGTCGCGCAGGCCGGCATTGTTGCCGGCCTCGTCCGCGATCAGGCCGCGCAGGAAACTGGCGCCCGCCGCCGCGTCGGCGTCGCCCGCCTTCTCGATCTGGGCGGCGAGTGAATCCGCCTCGTGCCGCTTGCTGAGACGATAGAGCGCCGTCGCTTCGGCCAGAAGGAGCGATGGAAATGGCTGGCTGCCGCGGCGGATCAGTTCGGCACGCGCAAGCTGGGTCGTCGTCAGCGCGTCCCGCGGACGGTTGGCGCGTAACTGGGCCACCGCCAGATTGAAGCTGAGATCGCCGATCGCCTGCAGATCGTCGCGCGCCTGCGCCTGCTTCAACGCCGCTTCGAATTGCGCGACCGCCTCGTCCGGCCGATCGAGGCCATAGGCGATCTTGCCAGCCTGCTCGTAGCGCGCCAGCGCCTGGTCTTCCGGCGGTCCGGCCGGCTGCTTCTCGTCGTTGCCGCACGCCGCCAGCAGCAGCAACAGCGCGCAGCCGGCCGGCTTCACGGCAGCACCTGCGAGGGCGAGAATTGCTTGGGCGGCTGCGGCTGCGCCGCACCGCCGCCCAGCAGCCAGGAGCGTTGCAGTTGCGCGACGAGCTGATCCAGTTTCTGGATGGTGACCTGGAGTTGCGTCAGCAATGCCGGCAGATTGGCGGTGCCGCGTTCGACGTTCTTGGCGATCGTCGGCATACGTTGCGACGCCCCGGCGACATCGTCCAGAATCTTCCTCAGCACCGTCAGGGCCTCATCCGCCTGCGCCAGGATCGTCGGAACGCCCTCGGGACCGCCCATTTTCTGCGTCAACGCATTGAGATTTCCAGCCGACTTCTGCAGCTCCGCCACCAGGGCGTTGAGCGCGATCATCGCCTCGCGTGCCGATCCGACGGTCGCCTCGGTTTGTTGCATCAGGGTCTGATCGACCAGCAGGTGACCGACATTGCCTTCGCCGCGCTTGATCCGGTCCATGATCTCTGCGAGGGACTGGGTGGCCTTCCCCGCATTGTCCAAGATCGGGAAGACTTTCTGGCGAACCTCGTCGATCAGTGCACTGACGCTATCGGTCGGCGCCCGCTCGGTGGTCGCCTCGATCACGGCGTAGGTCCAGTCCATCTCCTCGCCGGTCCCGCGCGAGATGTCGACAAAGGCGGCCCCGGCGACGCCGAAACGGCGGCGGATGATGGCCGTGCTGTCGCGGCGGATGAAGGCCGTGGCCTGCTCGTCGATCTCGGCCATCGCGTACATCTGCTGATTGGGGTCGAGCACGATCTCCTGCACACGCCCTGCTTTGGTGCCGAGGATCTCGACATCGGCGCCGACCTCCAGCCCGCCAACACCCGCCGCCGGCAGGACCAGCCGCAATTCCGCGGTCGGCTTGAACCAATCGCGCAGGACGCCGGCTTGCAATGCCGCGATCAGCAGCACCGCAACCGCGGCGATGACCAGCGCGCCAACCCATTCGTCAGTATGGCGCACGCGGATCATGCCGCCGCCGTCATGGAGGAAAGACCGTGGTGGTCGAGCCGCAGGCGATGGGTCGCGGGGAAGACGGGATTGTCCCAGATCAGACGACTGCGCGTCAGCCAGATGGCAGCACCGCCGCGGTCGCGCACCTCCAACAGCTTGTTGAGTAGCGCCGGCACCATATCCTGATGCAGCCCCTGGACGGGACTCTCCAGGATCACCAGCGTCGGCCCGCCGACAAAGGCCCGGACAAAGCCGGCGCGCATCAGATCGCCTTGGGACAGTTCGGCAATCGACCCGCCCGGCAGGCCAGGAAGCCCGAAATGCTCCCCCAGCCGGACGGCGTCCGCGCGCAGGGCTTCAATGTCCGTTCGCGTATGGTGAAGCTGCTGCAACAGTATGTTCGTCTCGGTGTCGAGGAACCGGAGCCAGCCGGGATTGGACATCACCCGGCCGATCAGGCCGCGCAGGGCATCGGCGGTCTCCGGTGGCTGTCGCGACCAGTCACGCTGTAGAAAGCGGACCTCGCCCTCCGCCGGCCGATGCAGGCCACAACACAGATCGGCGAAAGCGGCGGCCAATGTCGGATCGCGCGCGTCGACAAGGGCCAGGTCGCCAGGCCCGAGTTCCAGGTCCAGCGCACCGACCGCGCGGCCGAACAGTTCGACTGATCGCACGTTCGACAGACTGAGGATCGAACCCGAGCGCGCCATCGCTTATATCGCCAGGCTGAGCAGAACGCTCGTCAGCATGATCGCCAGCATGCCGCGAATGAAGCCGCGCGAGATCAAACGACCGATATCGTCGTCCGGATCGGCCGATAGCGCAGTCATGCAACCGGTCGCGCTGATCAGCAGGCCAATTGTCAGCATCTTCATGGGAAAGATGACGAAGTCGCTGGGTGTCGCCGCGTGCAGCACGGTGTCGAAAAACGACCACAGCGAGGTCTGCACGACCCCGAGCAGATTGGCGATCGCGAAGCCGACCAGCATGGTCACCAGGGCGAAGACGATCCCAAGCGTATAGGACGCGAGGGCGAAGGCGATTCCGCGCGGCATGACAAGGATCTGGAATGGATCGATGCCTTGTGCCTGCAAGGCGTGGAGCTGCCGTTCGGCCTGTATATGGCCGAGCTCGGTCAGCATCGCCGAACCGCTTCGGCCCAGCAGGATGACGCCGACCAGCACAGGCGCCACCTCGCGCAGCAGGACGGCAACGAGAATATTGCCCAACGAGCCCTCCTGTCCGGCTATGCGCAACCAGTAGATCGCCTGGTAGACCATCCCAATTCCGACCAGGATCCCGACGAAGATCGTAGCCGGCAGGCTGCCGCCAAGCGTCATGCGCAGCACACGCCTGAACTCCGAGCGCGCGGACCGTCGCCAGGCGCGCGGCGACAAGGCATCGGCCACGATTCCGGCGGTCAGCGCCATCAGGGAAAGCAGGAAACGCACCCGCGCCTGCACCACGCGCCCCAGCCATGCCGTGGGCCGGCGCGGACTCCATCGAACTGGCGGTTGCGTGAGCGCCGGGGTCCCGTCCGTCACAATTGACCTGCCAGGACGAAGGTGCGCGATTGGCCGACGCCCGGCAGATAGAAGGTGCCGCGCGGCCGGAACAGGAAATCCTGCCGCAGCCGCCCATAGGCACTGGCGCTGGCCTGGATGGCGCCGGGGGCGGCGGAGCGCGCCATGACGTCCGCCGTTTCGAGCGCTTCGCCCCACAGATTGAATTGCTGCCGCTCGCGGCCGACGAGACAGCCGTAGCAGCCACCAAAACCAAGGCCGATCCGGAACTCGGCGCGATGCCCAGCGGTATCGATCAGGTGCGACAGGCGGTCCCGAACGGCGATGGCCAATGCCGCGACCCACGTCATCGCTTCTTCGTCGCGCTTTTCGAAACCAGCCGCAGCGATCGCTTCCTGCCCCACAAACTTCAGATAGGTCACGCCATGCTCGGCGGCGATTTCCTGCAGGCATTCGGAGATCTGCACCGCCATGCCGGCATCGCCAGCGCCGCACTTCTGGGCGAGCTCGAGGGACCCGGACAAGCACAGGGCCATCACCGCCACATCAGGAAAATACTCGGCGCGCAGGTCGGCGCGTTCCGCCGCCGTCGGACCGAGATCGGACGAGAGGATCGGCTGGACGGACCGTTCCGCCGGCGCCTGCTCTCGTGTAGCCGGCGCGGGTGCCACCTCGACCGGCCGGCTCGCATCATCCGCCGCCGGCTTGAGCGTCGAGCAGAGCATCGCAGCCACCGTGCGCAGGAAGTCCTTCGTTCCTTCCAGTCGCCTCGCATCCTCCAGGCAGATCGCACCAACCACCTGTTCTCCGCGCCGCAGCGGGATCACGGTGAGGGCGCGGCTGCCTAGCGATTGCATGATGATATTGTGGAACTGCGCGCTGCGCCGGTCGGCGGTGGCATCCGCAAACGACAGCTCTTCACCGCTCTCGAGCAGCTCGAAAAAAGCGGGCAGCTCGCGGCGATGCAGTTCGAAACCGCCCGCGTGGCCCTGGCTCTCCCGGTCGAAGCTGTCCGGGCAGTGCAGGGTCTGGTTGCCCGCCGTGAGACGCCAGACGCTGGCGCGCCGGGCGCCGGTCACGTCGATCAGACCCTCCGTCAGGGCCTGCGGCGCTTCGCTCGCCCCTTCCGCAATCTGCTCCGAGATGGCGGTATAGGCCGTGCTCTGTTGAGACATGACCCGCCCGCGCTCGGTCATCAGCCGTATGGATAGGTCGGAGCGCAGGCCCTGCCGGACCAGCAGGACTGCGAGCACGACGACCGCGAGAACGATCACCAGCGACATGAACAGCGCGGTCCGGTTGTTGTTGGCAACGAACCCGATGAAATCCTCCTCTGGAACCACGATCAGGATCCACCATTTATGCGTGGTGCTCGGCATTGGCGTGACGCTCGAAATGTAGCGGGTGCCATCGTGCTCTATGATCCGCCGCCCCTTCCCTTCGACGCGAAAGCGGTCGAAGGCCGCGGTCAAGATCGCATCGTCAAGCTCGTCCACTCTCGGCGGAACGAACTGATCGCCAGTCGGCTTGATCACCTTTTCCGAATTCGGGACCGCGATCAGGCGGCCGTCGTCATCCATGATGAGGGCACGCCCATGTTTCCCGATTTCCAGGGACGAAAGAAATCGCGACAGTTCCTCCAGCGTGACATCGACCCCGAATACCCGATCGGTGCCGCTCGGATCCGGTACGCGGGTCGAGACGGTGATGCCCGGCTTCTTGTCGCTGAAGAAGATATAGATGCCGGTCCAGTAAATTTCGCCGCCTTTTATCGCCCCCTGGAACCAAGGCCTAGTTCGCGGATCATAGCTGTCCGATGGATCCTCCCGCCGCGAAACCTCCTCGCCTGCCGCGTCCCGCTTGATCAGAATGACTGTGCGGCCGGACGCATCGTTGATGATCTGCTTCGTCTCGACGCCATTCGGGTCCCGGCGCACCATCAGGAAATCGCCGGCACTATCGCCGACATAGAATGATGCGATCTGAGGGAGTTCCTTGAGTATGCTGATGGCGAACCGCTCCGCCGATGCGCGGCGCTCGGTCATGGGCATGTCGGCGGCGATATCCCGCATGATGCGCAGCGTCCGTTCGCAGGGATCGATGAAGGCTGCGACCCGCTGCGCGATCTGCGCATCCAGCGTGTTCAGGAGATCGTCCGACAAAGCCAGGACGCCGCGTCGGTTGGCGCTATGCGAATAGAGGGCGATGGCGATGATCGCCAGGATTACCAGCGCAATGCCGAGTATCGGCACGCCGATACGGAGCAGCGCGCGACGGCGGCGACGCCGTACCGCGACGGCGTCTTCAGAGATGTCGACAACACGGTTGACTGTCGCCATGCCGCTTCCACCTCGCAGATGGGACCGCTCGACACTCTAACGCAGAATCAGCGGGTTGGAACAGGTTCCGGAGCATATGGGCGGATTGTGAGCCGGGTGGCATGGCATGGGGGAGAATGCCTGCGCCACCCGGCCGGGGCACTGCCTGGCTTCTCGCGCCGGGCGCGCGCCGGGCAAAGTCGTCATCCATCGCCAATGCCCAGCGGCAAGTAACGCTATCAAGGCCCACCGCCAGGGCACAGTTAGACCTTGGACCTAGTGCCGCTATCCGTCCTGAGCGTGCGCATCCATGATTGCCCTATCGATCGCCTCCAGCAGCGCCAGATCGTCCAGAGGTTTTCGAAGGTACCGGCTGACGCCCGCCGCCATGCATTCTGCATGCATGCCCGGCTCATCGTGGCCGGTAATGATGACGGTCGGCACTTGAATGCCCCTGTCGGTCAGGTGACGTTTGAGCTCGAGCCCATTCATGTCCGGCATCCGAAGATCGAGCACTAGGCAATCCGGCAGGGTGTCTTTCATCGCGTCCAGGAACTCCCTGCCTGAGCCATAGGAGTCGACCTCGAGATCGACCGACCGCAAAAGCCGGCAGAGCGCCTTGCGGACGGAATGATCGTCATCGACAACCGCAATACGATGCCGAGCGCTCATATTGAGCTCCGCGAGCATGCCCAACCGGCAAGGACAAAACGCGTGATGGCGGACAAGGCCACCCCCCATGGCCGTGACAGCCATAAGCCGATTTCTTGTCGATATGATCCCTGTGGGGTGATTATTTCGGCGCGGATGCAGGAAATGACAGATGGACCTTGGTCTAACCCCGTGTACCGGAGCGCGAATTCATCGTTTTGGTTGCAGAATCCCCCCTGGAAAACCCCGATCTGGGGGCGTATAAAGTCAGGGCTATGGATGCCGGAGACTATTCTTTTGAGCCATTGATCCGGCCTGTCTTGCATATCGCGTGCAGACCCGTGAGAAGGGGGGGCGCATGGCGAAATGTGCCGTACGGTTGCATGATCTATTTCGAGCCGGGTTGAGCGCAATTCTGCTCGGCATGGGTCCATGCGCCTTTGCCGACGACGGTGAATCCCGCAACGTTCTGATCTTGGCCTCGGACGACAGCCTGCTGCCTCTTACGCAGCACGTGACCGCCAGCATCGTAAAACGGTTGCGTTCCGAATTCCCAAACGACCTCACCATCTTCACTGAGTTCATGGATGCGTCGCCGGTTGCGCAAGGCGACGCCGCCCCGGACATCTCGCGCTATCTGGCGACCAAGTATGCTGGAAGGCAGATCGGCGTCGTCTTCGCGCTTGGCCCCCAGGCTCTTGCCCTGCCCAGCCGCGAGCGGGATGCGCTGTTTGCCGATGTGCCCGTCGTATTCGCCGGCATTCGCCGCGGCAACGCGCTGATCGCCGATCTTCCCACGCGCATGCGCGGCGTAACGAGCGAGTATGACGTGGCAAGGGCCGCCGAACTGGCGGCGGCGCTGCAACCCGGTCTCAGCAGGATCGTCCTGATTTCCGGTGCCTCGCCGCTGGATGCATTGCTGGACACCGTGACCCGGTGGCGACCGAGCTCCGCGGTCATCTACTTGTCCATTTTCAAGGACACGCAAGGCTTGGGCTTGCGCCTGACGATCAGCCGGTCGATCCTGTCGGCGCATGGCGGAAAGATCTGGTGCCAGAACAATGCCAGCGGCGGCGCGATGTTCGGATTCTCCCTGCCCGCAATCGAACGGAGGACGGCGTGGACAAGCTGATAGGCACTGTCTTCCTGGTCGACGACGATCCCCGCGTGCTGAAGGCGATGGCGCGCCTGTTGAGTTGCGAAGGCTGGAGCACGAAGACCTATCGATCCGCCCGAGAGTTCCTGGCAGACCACGACGAAACGATACCGGGATGCCTGGTGCTGGATCTGCTGATGCCGGGGATGAGCGGCCTTGATCTGCAGCACGAACTGGTCCGCCTCGGTCAATGCCGACCGATCATTTTCCTGTCGGGGCGCGGCGACGTTCCCTCGACCGCCACGGCGATGAAGTCCGGCGCCATCGATTTTCTGACCAAGCCGGTCGATGGCGAGATCCTGTTGGCAACGGTCCGAACGGCCATCGAGCGCGACGGCCGGCAGCGTGAGGCTGCCGATCGGATGCGCAATCTTGGTGCGCGGCTGTCGAGCCTGACCATGCGGGAACGGCAAGTGCTCGATGGCGTGGTCGCCGGCCTGCTGAACAAGCAGATCGCGGGCCGGCTCGGCATTGTCGAAAAGACCGTGAAGGTCCACCGCGCCCGCGCCGTCGCAAAGCTGGGCGTGCGATCGACCGCCGACCTGGTGCGCATGGTCGAGGTCGCATCAGGCGGCAGCATTCATTGGGAAGGCCAGACGCCGGCCGCTCCGTAGACCAGAGCGCCCGGGCCGGTTTCTCCGCGACGTAACGCTACGCCAGCGTGTACGACGTCTTCACGGTGGTATAGAATTCCGCGGCGTATCTACCCTGCTCGCGCGGGCCGTAGGATGACCCCTTGCGGCCGCCGAACGGAACGTGGAAGTCGACGCCTGCCGTCGGCAGGTTCACCATCACCATGCCCGCCTCCGCATTGCGCTTGAAATGCGTCGCGTGCTTGAGGCTCGTGGTCGCGATGCCGGAGGACAGGCCGAACGGCGTATCGTTGGCCACGGCGAGCGCCTCGTCGTAGTTCTTGACGCGGATGACGGAGGCGACCGGACCGAAGATCTCCTCGCGCGAGATGCGCATCTCGTTGGTCGCTTCGGTGAAAAGCGCCGGTTGTAGATAGAAACCCGGCGTCTCGCGCGACAGCGGTTCGCCGCCGAAGGCGAGCCTGGCGCCCTCCTGCTTGCCGATCTCGATATAGTCGGTGTCCTGCTTCAACTGGCTCTGATCGACCACCGGACCGATATGAGTACCGGCCTTCAGTGCATCGTCGACGACCAGGCCCTTCAGGCGCTCGGTCACTGCGCCGACGAACTTATCGTGGATGCCTTCGGTCACGATCAGCCGCGACGAGGCGGTGCAACGCTGGCCGGTCGAGAAGAACGCTCCATTGACCGCGGCCTCGACGGCAACAGCAAGATCCGCATCGTCGAGCACGACAAAGGGGTTCTTGCCGCCCATTTCGAGCTGGAACTTGCGGCCGACCGCGACCGAGGCCGCGGCTACCCGCTTGCCCGTGGCGACCGATCCGGTGAAAGTCAGCGCGTTCACATCCTTGCTGTCGAGCAGCGCCTGGCCGACCACCGAGCCCTTGCCCATCACCAGGTTCAAGACGCCCTTGGGCAGGCCCGCGCGCTGAAGGATGTCGACGATCGCCCAGGTGCAGCCCGGAACCAGATCCGCCGGCTTCAGAACGATAGTGTTGCCCCAGGCGAGCGCCGGCGCGATCTTCCAAGCCGGAATGGCAATCGGGAAGTTCCAGGGCGTGATGATGCCGACGACACCCACCGGCTCGCGCGTGACCTCGACGCCGATATTGGGACGGACCGACGGCAGCATTTCGCCCGACAGCCGCAGGCACTCGCCGGCAAAGAATTCGAAGATCTGGCCGGCGCGGACGGTCTCGCCGGTCGCTTCAGGAAGCGTCTTGCCTTCCTCCCGCGCGAGCAGCCGGCCGATCTCGTCCTTGCGGGCCATGATCTCGTCGGCGGCCTTCTTCAGGATCGCATGTCGCTCCAGGATGCCGGAGCGCGACCAGGCGGGAAAGGCGGCCTTGGCAGCGGCGATCGCGTTGTTCGCGTCCTCGGCCGAACCGCGGGCATATTCGCCCACGATGTCGTTGGTGTTCGAGGGGTTGATGTTCTCGGCGCCGACACCGCCAACCCATTCGCCGGCAATCAAATTCCGATGCAGCATGATCTTCTCTTGTCCGCAGGTTTAGGTAGCTCTGATCCAGTGTAAACCAAGAGGGGCTTTGCGCATCCCCCTCATTGCTCAGAATAGACATTGCGGCAATTTGCGCCAGCACCGCGCGCAGACGACCGGTCATCCTCGACCTGGCGTTCGTCCGCAGAATTGCGCTGCCTGCGGAGATACTCCATTCGCTCCAGCTTCTTGAGGATCGGCGTGAGTGTGTTGGATTCGAGAAACAGCATTTCGCCCGGGCTGCTGACGGTCTGATTGTCCTCCCCCGGCGCCGCGAATCGTAATGTAGTGCGTGCAGGTAAGGCCGAGCTCATCGAGGATCGGCTTGTAGGCCCGGCCGTAGGCGAGATTGGCCGAATAGATCGCAAGGCGCAGGAGATCGGCAAGCTTCGGATTCGCTGGCTTTTTCGGGTCCTGGAGTTCATGTGATCCTCGCTGCACACGATAACGTGAGCGATATACATCGCATACGATTAGATCGGAAGGTTGACACAGAGGGCTGCCCTCTATAGATACATCGCATACGATTTGATCGTATAGAGATGCTTTGGCAGGGAGCCCGTCAGATCTCGATTCCCGCCAGCCAAATGAAGGATAGCTCAGATGAATATGCGCGTTCGTCGGTCCGTCGTTGCGGCCATGCTTGCCGCCGCAGGCAGTTTCGCCTTGACCTGCAGCGCCGCAGAGGCTGAGAGCTATGCGCCCGCACCGGTCGTGCCGCTCGCTTCGCAGTCGGCACCACGCCTCCGTGTCGACGCTCCACTCGCCGAGCAACTGGCGAATGGATTGGTCGTCATCCGCTACCGTGCCGACAACCTCAGGATCGTGCCGGTCTTCGGACCGGCTGTTCTCGACGTGTCACCCCGGATCGGCCACATCCACGTCACCGTGGATGACGCGCCCTGGCACTGGGCGGACGCGAGCGGCGAGCCACTCATCATCCAGGGACTGCCCGCCGGCCCTCACGAGGTCCTGATCGAGCTTGCCGATCCGACCCATAAGGTCATCGACAGCAAGACGGTCAATCTGGTGATCCCGCCGCGCGGCACGGACAATCACTGAAGCACCACTTCTATTTCTCCATCTGACGGAAACTGCCTCCATGACCCTCTTCGTCCTGGCCTATCTGGCGGGCGTGCTTACGATCGTGAGTCCATGCATCCTGCCGGTCCTGCCTTTCGTCCTGGCGCGGGTCGGCCAGCCTTTCCGTCACAGCAGCCTGCCCATGCTGACCGGGATGGCGCTGGCGTTTGCCGCAGCGGGGAGCCTTGCGGCATTCGCCGGCGACTGGGCCGTCGCGCTGAACCAACACGGCCGCACCGTCGCACTGGTGCTGATGGCATTCTTTGGTCTTGCACTGCTCTTCCCTTCCCTATCCGCACGTCTGACGGCGCCGCTCGTGGCGCTTGGAGAAAAGCTGTCGCGCACAGTCGACGAACGGGCAGAGGTGAAGGGCTCGACCCTCGGCCCCTCCGTGCTCCTCGGCGTCGCAACGGGCTTGCTGTGGGCGCCGTGTGCGGGGCCGGTGCTAGGCCTCATCCTGGCGGGTGCCGCGCTCGGGGGACCGAGCCTCGCGACGACGCTCCTGTTGCTGGCCTACGCATCCGGCGCCGCAACGTCGCTGGCTGTTGCATTGCTGTTTGGCGGTCGCGCCCTGCAGACGATGAAGCGCTCGCTCAAGCTCGGCGATGGGCTGCGTCGCGGTCTCGGCGCCGGAATCCTGGCGAGCGTGATGGCGATCTCGCTCGGCCTCGACACCGGTCTGCTGACGCGGATCTCCTCGCCCGGCACCTTGACGGCCGAACAGCGGCTGATCGATCTCCTCGGTCCCGCCGAAACGGTGGGCACCACTGCTCTCGTGACGTCGGCCCATGCAGAGACGAAGCCTGCCGCCCCGCTGTTCGGCGCGACGCAATGGCTCAATTCCCCGCCGCTCACGGCCGATAGCATCAAGGGCAAGGTTGTTCTGGTGAATTTCTGGACCTATTCCTGCATCAACTGCCTGCGGGTGCTGCCGCATGTCCGAGCCTGGGCGGAGAAATACAAGGATCGCGGACTTGTGGTCATCGGCGTGCACACGCCGGAATTCGCCTTCGAGAAAGATGTCGCCAATGTGGCCATGGCATCGGTCGCACTCGGTGTCGGCTATCCTGTCGCTATCGACAATGACTTCCGGATCTGGCGGGCTTTCGACAACCAGGCATGGCCTGCGCTCTATTTCATCGGCGCTGACGGCCGTGTCCGCGATCACGTGCTCGGCGAAGGGGACCACGAGGAATCCGAACGGCTGATCCAGCAACTGCTGTCCGAGGCTAACGGCGGCGCCGTCGGCGGCGATATCGCAACCGTCACCGCGAAAGGTCCGCAGGCCGCTGCGGATATCGCGGATCTGCTTTCACCCGAGACCTATATCGGTTATGCCCAGGCCAGAAATTTCGCCTCTCCCGGCGGTGCCGTCGAAGATGCTCCCAACCTCTATCGGACCGTGCCCGCGCTACCCCTCAACCGATGGAGCCTCGCCGGCGTATGGACGATCGGCGGCGAGTTCGCCACGCTCAACGATACGTCGGGCCGCATTGCCTACCGTTTTCACGCTCGCGATCTCCACCTCGTCTTGGCGCCGCCTTCTCAAGACCAGCCCGTTCGCTTTCGCGTCAAGATCGACGGCGCTGTTCCCGGGGCCGACCACGGCTTCGATGTCGACCCCGAAGGATGGGGCAGCATCGACGCGCCGCGCCTCTATCAGCTTGTCCGGCAAGCCGGCCCGGTCGCGGATCGAACCTTCGAGATCGAGTTCTTCGGTGCTGGCGTCCGCGCCTATGCGTTCACGTTCGGATAGAGCCATCACCCACGAAGCGCGATCCATCTTCGACGGAGCGAGATCAACGCGGCGATAGCGGCTTTGCCAAGGCTGCGAGCCGATGTTTCAGGACCTTGCCGGTTGGCGTCGCCGGCAGGGTCTCGCACAGGATGAAGCGCGACGGCCGCTTGTACGGCGCCAACCGTTTGGCGCAGTAAGATATGAGATCGTCCATTGATGGCGCATCGCCGGGAATGATCTGCAAATAGGCGATGACATCTTCGTTGCCATCGGTGCCGGGCGCTCCGATCACCGCCGCTTGCACCACTTGCGGATGGGCGCTGAGCACGCCTTCCACTTCCGGAGGGAATACATTGAAGCCGGAGCGGATGATCAGCTCCTTCGACCGGCCGACGATATGCAGGCTCTCGTCCTCGTCGAAACGCCCGACATCGCCGGTGACGAGCCAGCCGTCGGCTGTGATCGCTGCCTTGGTAAGTTCCGGAGCCCGGTAGTAGCCTTTCATCACGCCGGGACCGCGGCACCAGACATCGCCGGTCTCACCCTGCGGCAGCTTCTTGCCGTCGCGATCCACGACGATCAGCTCGACAAAGGGCAGCGCCTGACCGACCGAGCAGTCATGGCGCGGGAAATCGACCCGCGTCATCGCCATCGACGGCGACGCTTCGGTCATGCCGTAGCCGTTGTGCAGCGGCTGGCCGAACAACTCTTCGGAATTCTTCTTGATGGCGGGATCGAGCGGCGCTCCGCCCGCCGAGGTGAAGCGCAGGCGATGGCCCTCGATCTTGGCGCCGGTCTGCCGAATGTACGCCAGCAGCTTGGCATACATGGCCGGAACGCCTTGAAGGGCCGTTACGCCCGCCCTGATGTCTTGCAGGGTCTGCTCGGCATTGAAGCGGGCGCGCGACATGAAGCAGGAGCCGGCATAGAGCCCGCCGAGAAACACAGACGCCAGGCCGAACACATGCGACAGAGGCAGCACGCCATAGATCAGGTCGTCGGATCGGAACCCGCGCATGCCGCCGGAAATCGCGCCGATGAAGAGCAGGTTCCGGTGGGTCAGCATCACGCCCTTCGGTTCGCCGGTGGTGCCCGAGGTATAGACCAGGACGGCGACCTGCTCCGCACCGGAGGCAAGGACCCGCTCCGGCTGGGTGTTTTCATTCATGGTGCCGGTCGCGATGTGGCCGAGCTGCGGATGAGTGAGTTCTTCCGCCCGCAGCCGCGCGGCATGTGCGGCAGCGTCCACCGATGCACCAGTCGTAAAAATCAGTCGCCGCGCCCCGGAATGCGCGGCGATGGCATCGATCTCGGGTCCCGACAATCGCGCGTTGACGATGATCGACCAGGCATCGATGGCCGCGGCGGCGAGCACGAGCGCCACGATCGCGTGGCCGTTCTCGTTGACCAGCATGACCCGGTCGCCCGGACGTATGCCGAGCTGACGCAGCAAGTCCATCGCGGCGCGCACGGCCACACCCAATTCGCCATAGGACCATCGCACATCGCCGTCGATCAAGGCCGGCGCTTGCGGCGCCCGCTTCTCCCAGCGCCAGACCAGATCGCTCAGGCGATCCGGCAGATCGTTAATCCGGTCGAGAACGTGCTGCGAAACCTTCGGGATCATGACGCGTCGCGGATCATGTTGCGGGCGATGATGAGCTGCTGGATCTGGCTGGTGCCTTCATAGAGGCGGAACAGGCGTACATCGCGGTAGAAGCGCTCGATCCCATAGTCGGCGATGTAGCCCGCGCCGCCATGGATCTGCACCGCACGATCCGCTACGCGGCCGACCATTTCGGATGCGAACAGCTTGCAGCAGGAGGCCTCGATGCTGACATTGGCGCCCTCGTCCTTGCGGCGCGCCGCGTCCAGCACCATGGCGCGCGCGGCATAAGCCTCGGTCCGGCTGTCGGCCAGCATGGCCTGGATCAACTGGAACTCGGCGATCGGCTTGCCGAACTGCCGCCGCTCCATCGCGTAATGCAACGAGTCCGCGATCAGACGCTCCGCTGCGCCAACGCAGACCGCGGCGATATGCAGCCGGCCGCGATCCAGCACCTTCATCGCGGTCTTGAAACCCCGACCCTCGACGCCGCCGATCAGATTGGCCGCCGGCACGCGGCAGTCTTCCAGGACCACGTCGGCGATCGGCGTGCCCTGCTGGCCCATCTTGCGTTCGGGCTTGCCGATCGAAAGGCCAGGTGAACGCCGCTCGACGATGAAGGCGCTGATGCCACCAGCGCCGTCCTCGCCGGTGCGCGCCATCAGGGTGAAGATGTCGGCGTCCGGCGCATTGGTGATGAAGCGCTTGGTGCCGTTCAGCCGGTAAACGTCGCCGTCCCGTCGGGCGCTGGTCTTCAACGAAGCGGCGTCCGATCCCGCTTCCGTCTCGGTCAATGCGAATGATGCGATCAGCTCGCCGGCTGCAAGGCGCGGCAACCAGGCCTGCTTTTGCGCCGGCGTGCCGTCCATGATGATGCCTTGCGAGCCGATGCCGTTATTGGTGCCGAAGACAGAGCGGAAGGCCGGCGAGGTCCGACCGATCTCGAACGCTGCGAGAACCTCCTCTTCCATGGTAAGGCCGAGGCCGCCGAACTCCTCCGGGATGGAAAGGCCGAACAGGCCAAGGGCCCGCATCTCCGCCACCAGTTCGCCGGGCACGCGATCCTCGTTGGCGACGCGGGCCTCGTTTGGCATCAGCCGCTCCGCCACGAACCGGCGCAAGGTGTCGAGCAATTGTCCGAACGATGCCTGGTCCCGGATCATGCGGCGCACACTCCCGTTATTCGCTCAAGAGGCTGGCAAACTTGGTGTTGAAGTAGGGCTCGATCGCCTCTGTCCCGCCCTCTTTGGCGGCGGCTTCCAACGCGGCATCGAGGTCGGCACGGCCGGCATGCGAGACCGAGCCGATGACTTCCTCGGTCGCGGGGTTCACGACAGGGATGGTACGGCCGTCGGTGGCCTTGGTCCAAATATTGTTGATGCAAAGCAAAACGTCCGGGTACATGAAACTACTCCGTCAATCGATCAATCATTAGGGAAATGGCATGCCAGTCGGTGCGCAGCGTTCATCTCGCTCAATGCCGGTTCGGTTGTCGCGCAGATGTCGCCCGCCTTCCAGCAGCGGGTACGAAAGCGGCAACCACTGGGCGGATCGGCAGGATTGGGCACATCGCCTTTGAGGATGATGCGCTTCTTGCCGCGCCGGGCCTTGGGCGATGAAACCGCCGAGAGCAATGCCCGCGTATAAGGATGTGTCGGGTGTGCATACAGCACCTCGCGCGGCGCCACCTCGACGATCTTGCCCAGATACATGACCGCCACGCGATTGCATAGATGCCGCACCACCGAAAGATCGTGCGAGATGAACAGGCAGGCGAGATTGAACCTGGCTTGCAATTCCTTCAGCAGGTTGAGCACGCCGGCCTGGATACTGACATCGAGCGCGGACACCGGCTCGTCCAGCACCAGCAATTCCGGCTCGACAGCAAGCGCACGGGCGATGCCGATGCGCTGACGCTGACCGCCGGAAAGCTCGTGCGGGTAGCGTGCAGCGTAGTCCGCATCCAGCTTGACCAGGCCCAGCAGTTCGGCGATCCGGTCCGCCTTCGCCCTCCCCGGCAGATCGAGCAGGCGCAATGGCTCGGCGATGATGTCGCCGACCCTCATGCGCGGATGCAGCGACGCGTACGGGTCCTGGAACACCATCTGGATATGGCGGCGCAGCGGCTGCATCTGGCTGCGGCTGAGCCTGGCGATGTCCTGATCCCGGAACATTATCTCGCCCGAGGTCGGCTCCAGCAGCCGCACAATGCAGCGTCCGAGAGTCGACTTGCCGCAACCGGATTCGCCGACCAGGCCCAAGGTCTCGCCGCGCGCGATGTCCAGCGAGATGCCGGAGACTGCCTGCACGTGCCCGACAGTCCGCTCCAGGATGATGCCCGAACGGATCGGAAAAGTCTTCACCAGGTCTCGCACCCGTAGGAGAGGAGCCGCACTCACGCCCTCACCCCGGTGCGCTGAGAGACGACCGCGGTCTCGGCAAAGTGGCAGGCGGCAGTCGCGCCGCCAGCGACCGGGCGCAATTGCGGCTCGTCGCGCTTGCAGATGTCCTGGGCATAGAAACAACGCGGATGAAAGCGGCATCCTGCCGGCCGCGCCGAAAGCGACGGCAGGCTGCCCGGAATGGCGACCAGCTTGTCGACCGTGCGATCGATTTGTGGTAGGGACGCCAGCAAGCCGTGGGTATAAGGATGGTGCGGGGAATCGAACACCGCATCGACCGAACCGCGCTCGCAGATGCGTCCGGCATACATGATGGCGACCTCGTCGGCGATATCGCCGACCACGCCGAGATCGTGGCTGATCAGCATCAGGCCCATGTGCCGTTCAGCCTGCAAACGCTGCAGCAGCTCCATGATCTGCGCCTGCACGGTGACGTCGAGTGCGGTCGTCGGCTCGTCGGCGATCAGCAACTCGGGGTCGTTGGCCATGGCGATGGCGATCATCACGCGCTGCCTCATGCCGCCTGAGAGTTCGTGCGGATATTGCAGCAGACGGCGGTCCGGGAACGGAATGGCGACCAGGCGCAGCAGCGCCAGCGCGCGTTCCTGCCGGTCACGGCGCGTCATGCTCCGATTGTGGATGGAGATTGCCTCGCCCAACTGTTCGCCGACGCTCATGACCGGGTTGAGCGAGGTCATCGGGTCTTGGAATATCATCGCCATGCGCTTGCCGCGGAGGGTGGTCAACACCCTCTGCGGTTTGCCGAGGAGCTCCTCGCCGCGCAGCCTGATCGAGCCGCTGACCTGCACATGATCCGGCAGCAGGCCCATGATCGCGAGCATGGTTACACTCTTGCCGCAGCCCGATTCTCCGACCAACCCCAGGGTCTTGCCGTCGTCGAGCGACAGGTTGACATCCCGCACCACCTCGAGCGGCGCCGCCCTCGTGCCGAAGGAGATGGTAAGGTTGCGCACCTCCAGCAATGGCGCAGTCATTTCGACCTCGGATCGAGCAGATCGCGCAAGCCGTCGCCGAGGAAATTGAACCCCAGCACCACCGACAGGATCGCGGCGCCAGGCCCCGAGCAGATCCACCACTGGTAAAAATGGATCGCGCCTTCGGAGATCATCGAGCCCCATTCCGGCGTGGGCGGCGAGGCGCCGAGGCCGATGAAGGAGAGCGAGGCCGTCAGCAGCACGACTTGGCCGAAATCCATCGTGGCGTTGATCAGGATAGGACTCCAGCTCAGAGGCAGGATGTGCTTGAGCAGCGTGCGAGCATGACCGGCGCCGGCGGCCGTCGCCGCCTCGACATGCTCGCGCGATTTGACGCTGAGGACCTGGCCGCGCATCAGGCGGGCATAAATCGGCCACCACACGATGATCATCGCGATGGCAGCATTCTCCAATCCGGGGCCAAGCGACGCTGTCACGGCCATCGCCAGCAGGATTGGCGGAAACGACAAGGTGATGTCGACCAGGCGCATCGCCGCGCCATCGACGATGCCGCCCATATAGCCGGCGATAGCACCGATGGTGGAGCCGATCAGCACTGCGCAGACGATGACGGCGCAAGACATCATCAGTGAAAAGCGCGCGCCATGCAGTGTGCGCGAGAGCACGTCGCGCCCCAGTGCATCGGTGCCGAACCAGTGGTCGGTGCTGGGTGGCTGCAGGCGGCGGCCCACCATCTCGATCGGGTCGTGGATCGGCCACAGATCGATGGTCAGGCACACGATGATCCAGAAGGCGATGATCGCGATGCCGACCAGCACCGGCAATTTCAGCCAAGCCGGCCATTGCCGCACGCGGATCCGGGGGAGAGCTGGAGCGTCCGCCATCGACTCAGCTCAACCGGATGCGCGGGTCGGCGAAGGCATAGGCGATATCGGTCATCAGGTTGGTGAGCAGGAACGCCGCACCTCCGACGATGGTCACGCCCATGATGGCCGGATAGTCCAGGCTGCGCGCCGCATCCACCGCGTAGGAGCCGATACCGGTCCAGGAAAAGATCGCCTCGGTCAGCACCGCGCCCGTGATGAGGTAGGCGAACGTGAAACCGATGATGGTCAAGGTCGGCACCAACGCATTGCGCAAAGCATGGTTGAGCAGCACCCGCACCTCGCCCGCGCCGCGCGCTCGGGCGGCAACGATGTAATCCTGGTTGAGCACGTCGAGCATGCTGGCGCGCACCAGCCGCGAAACGATGCCCATCACCGTCCAGCCCAGCACCAGGGCCGGCAGGATCAGGTGATGCACGGCGTTCCGGAACAGCTCCATGTTGCCGGCCAGCAGCGCATCGATGGTGAGGAACCCGGTGCCGCCTTGCGGCGGGCTCATGCGCGCATCGAGCCGTCCCGGCCCCGGGAGCCATCCCAGCTTGACCGAAAAGATGTAGAGCAGGATGAGGCCGGACCAGAAGACGGGCGTCGAGGATCCGGTCAGCGCCCACAGTCGCGCGGCATGGTCGATTGCCCGATCGCGGAAGCGCGCGGCCAGCACGCCCAGCGTGATGCCGGTGATGCTGCCGAACAGCATCGCGGCGATGACCAGCTCCAGGGTGGCCGGCAGGCGTTCGAGCAGGTCCTGGGAGACCGGCTGCTTGGTGCGGAACGAGATGCCGAGATCGCCGGTCAGCAGATTGCCGACATAGACCAAATACTGCTCGGGCAGGCTCTTATCGAGGCCCCAGCGCGCTTTGGCGGCGGCGATCGCCTCGGCATCGTCCATCTGCCGTTCGCTGACGATGGAGGAGAGCGGGTCGCCCTGGGTGAAATGGGAGATCAGGAAGGCAATGCTGACGATGCCCAGCAGCAGCAGCGGAAGCGACAACAATCGTCGTACGATGTACCTTGTCATCTCTCCGCCACGCTACGCGCATCGTCAGCTTCGCCCGGATTATGTTACTGACGGCTGAGTTCGTCCATCAGCAGGTTGCAGCAGGCGCTGTACCGGAGGCCAGACACCTTCTTGTTGCTGGCCAGGACCAGGTTCGGGCTCACCACCGGGATGATGATCCGATCGTCGATCATGCCCATCGCGAGCTCATGGTAGGCCTTTTCCATGTCGTCGCCGCCGGAGGCCAGCGCCTTCTTCAGCAGTTCGGCGGTCTGCGGATTGAGGATGCTGGGGTCGTTTTTGCCGCCGGCCCGATTGAACCAGGGCGTTCCCTCCATCATGCCGAAGAACTGCAGATATTGGGCGCTGCCGTAGTAGTCCGGGGCATAGAACGAGACCGTCAGCGGAATGCCGTCGCCGCGCACGTGATCGCGCCAGACCGTGAATTCCTGCGGCGTCAGGCTGACCTTGATGCCGACCTTGGCCAGATCCTGCTGGATCTTCTGGCTGAGGAGCGAGAGGTCGACGCCATAGGAGTTCATGCTCGGAAACTCCGAATTGATCTCGAAGCCGTCCGGAACGCCGGCTTTGGCCAGCAGTTCCTTAGCCTTCGCCAGATCCTGCTTCGGCTCCGGCAGGCCGGACGTGCCTGGGAATCCGTTCGGGATCGGCGTCGGCACCTTGGTACCCTGCCCGCCCACGGTGAACTCGATGATGCCGTCATAGTCGAGGGCATAGCCGATCGCCTGGCGGATCTCCTTGGTCAGCTTCGGCGCGCCCTTCGCCCCGGGCGCGATGGCGACGTAGAGGAAGTTGTAGGACGGGATCGTCTCGACGTTGAGATTGTCCGTCTTCAGCGTCTTTGCCGTGTCGGGATCGATCTGCATGGCGATGTCCGCGTCGCCGCTTTCGAGCAGCTGCGCCTGGGTCACCGCGTCCTTGGTGTGCTTGATCACGATGTCGGAGATCGCGACCTTGCTGTGCTTGTATTCCGGGTTGGCCTTGAAGCGCAGCTCGTCATCCGGCTTGTAGTTGGCGAGCTGGTATGGGCCGCTACCGGCGGAATTGGCCAGGAACCAGGCTTCCGCCTTGTCCGACTTGTCCGCATCCTCGGTGGCGGTGGCACCGTTCGCCGCAGCGACGTCGCTGTTGATGATGCCGGTATAGGGCGCGCTCACGATGTTCAGGAACTCCGAGCTGGGGCCCGCGAGCGTGACCACGACGGTATGCGCGTCCTTGGCTTCGACGCTGTTGACGCCGTCCATCATGAAGGCGGCGCCGCCCTTGACGTTTTTCAGGCGCTCGAACGTCCACTTCACGTCCTTTGCCTCGACCGGCGAGCCGTCGGAGAACTTGGCGTCCGGGTCGAGATGGAAGGTGAACTGGCTCTGGTCGGCGTTGGCCTCCCACTTGGTCGCCAGGCGTGGAGTCAGCGTGGCATTGTCCTTGCCCAGTCCGACCAGTGTCTCATAGACGTTGCTGAAATAGATCTGGCAGGTGTCGCAGAAGCCGCGTGCCGGATCGAGCGAATTGATGTCGAGCTGCCGTGCGATGACCAGCGCATCGTCCGCCGATGCCGCGCTCGGCAGCAGCGCGATGGCGCTGACGCCGGCATAGAGCATTGCCGCGACCTTCAGGCTCGCCCAATGCCGCTGATGATGATGTCGTCCCATGGTACGCCCTCCTCCTGTTTTGTGGCTCGATGGCCGTTGTTGTTGTACGCGTGATCTCTCAGCTTCTCCTTGATGACGCCAGGAAGGACTTCGCCTTCTTGGCGATGCCTGCCGCGTCGAGCTTGTAGTGCGCATAGAGCGCGGCCGGCGGCCCGACCGGCACGAATTCATCGGGAATGCCGTGGCGCAGGAACGGCACGCGCGCCTCTTCCACCAGCACTTCCGCGACTGCGCTGCCCAGTCCGCCGGTGATGTTGTGCTCCTCCACCGTCATGATGGCGCCGGTCTCGCGGGCGGCCTTGCGAATTGCTGCGGCATCGAGCGGCTTGATCGTGTGCATGTCGACGATGCGGGTCTCGATGCCCTGCTTCGCCAGCAACTCGGCAGCGTCGAGCGAGGCGCGGACTTCCGAGCCGCAGGTGATGATGGTGAGATCCTCGCCCTTGCGCAGGGTCGCGGCCTTGCCGATCCGGAAATTCGCCGGCACCTGCGGATAGACCTCGGGATCGCGGCCGCGGCCGAGACGGATATACATGGCGCCAGGATGATCGACGGACGCGCGCAGGATCGCGCGCAGATGATTGGCGTCGGTGGCGCAGATCACCGTCAGGTCGGCGATGGTGCGCGTGATCGCCAGGTCTTCCAGGGCGTGGTGGCTGGTACCGTAGAAGCCCATCGACATGCCCGAATGGTGTCCGATCAGGCGCACTTTCATGGCGGGATAGGCGCAGTCGGTCTTGGCCTGCTCCGCGCCGAGGATGACGCAGAATGACGCAAAGGTCGCGGCGTAGGCGACCATGCCGCAGGACGCCATGCCGGCCGCGATGGTCATCATGTTCTTCTCGGCGATGCCGAGATTGAAGAATCGGTCGGGGTGGCGGGCGGCGAAGTCCCGGGTGCGATTGGCGTTGGCGAGGTCCGCGGTCAGCACCACGATGCGCGGATCCTTGTCGGCGATGTCCGCCAGCTCTTCCCCGAGCACGAAGGCGGGCATCGCCGCGTTCGGCGTGCCACGCACCGAGCGCGCATCCTTGAAGGCCTCTTCCTTCAGCTTCGCATCGCCGCCCGAGGTACCGCGGAAGATCGCGTCCTGGCCCTGCGTGTCCTCCGGCTTTGGCCGCTCAGCGCGCTGCCTTGCCATTCTTCTTCTCCGAAGGTGGGCGCGGTTGCAGGCCAGCGCGGATTTCGGCCTCGGCGTCGTCATAGTCCTGGCCGGCTAGATTGGCGACGTGCCATTGCAGCGACAGTTCCATGCGCTTGACGCCGCGGCCCTTGATGGTATCCGCGACGATCAGCTGTGGCTTACCGGTTCCGTTCGGCGCGAGCTTCCCCAGCGCACCAAGAATGGCGTCGAAATCGTGGCCGTCGATCCGTTGCGTTGCCCAGCCGAAGGCCGAGAAGCGCTGTTCGATCGGCTCGACGCCCATCACAGCCTCGGTCTGGCCGTCGATGCAGAGCTGGTTGCGGTCGACGATCGCGATTAGGCCTTGCAGCTTGTAATGGCTGGCGGCCATGGCGGCCTCCCAGATCTGGCCCTCGGCCAGTTCGCCGTCTCCCAGCATGCAATAGACGCGGTAGCTGCGCTTCTGCGCGCGCCCTGCCAGGGCCATGCCGACCGCGATCGACAGGCCATGCCCCAGAGAGCCGGAGGAGAAATCGATCCCCGGAATCTGCTTCATGTTCGGATGGTCGCCGAAAGGACTGCCCAGCTTGGTGAAGTTGTCGAGCAGCTTCGCCGGGTAGTAGCCGAGATCGGCTAGGATGGGATAGAGCCCGATGGCCGCGTGCCCTTTGCTGAGGACGAAGCGGTCGCGATCCGGCCAGTTGGGATCCTTGGGATCGAGCCGCAGGTGCGCGTAATAGAGCGCGGCGAACAGCTCCGCCGCAGAGAAGGTCGCGGAGTAATGGCCGGCGCCGCAGATCCGTGCCAGCCGCAGCGTCTCCAGCCGCACGAACATCGCGCGATCGGCCAGATGTGCGCGCGATGCATTGTGTCCGCGCTTGCCGGCGGCGACGTTCATTTGGTGCCCTCCGCTTCGCGCCGCTCCAGCGCCTGCAGGTGCGCGAGGAACCTGGCTCCGCCTTCGATCAGATCGTCGCGAACGCCCTGGCACAAAGCGTCGGCGTCGCCTTTTCGCATCGCGCGCAGCATGTAGACGTGCTGATGCTCACGCTCGTAGGTCGGATGTCCTTCGGGATAGAGATAGTTCAGCATCGGGCCATGCTGGATCCACAGATTCTCGATCATGCCGATCAGGGCCGGCATCTTCGACAGCCGGTAGAGTCCGAAATGAAAATCGAAATTGGCGCGTACGGCGGTCTCGTAGTCGTTCGCCGTCTCGGCCGCGACCAGCTTGGCATGCATGCGCTCAAGCAGATCGATGTCGCTCCCGTCGATGTGTTCCAGCGCGCGCTTCGCCGCCAGCGGCTGGAGCAGCAGGCGGATTTCGCGCCGTTCCAGATATTCCGCCACCGACAGCTTGCGCACGCGATAATAAGAGTGGGTCTTGGCCTCGACCGCGCCGTCGCGGATCAGCTGGAAGATCGCCTCGCGCACCGGGGTCTCGCTGGTGCCGAATGCCTGCGACAGCTCGCTGATGCGCAGGCGTTGATGCGGCTTGAAGATGCCGCGCATCAGCCGGTCGCGCATCTGGTGATAGACGCGGTCGGTGCGGCTCTTGCCGTCGACCTGCTGCAGGTTGAGGCCTGCCAGGGGCAAATCGTTGTCGACGGGTGCGAGCACAGTGTGCATCAGGTCCCCTATCCAAACTGCCGCGCGACCTCGGCCAGCGCGGCATCGGTCGCGTCAAGGGTGCGGTCGATGTCCGCCACCGTGTGCGCCGCGCTCAGGAACATGGTGTGCGTCGCGTGCATATAGACGCCGCGCTTCAGGGCCTCGGTGCAGAACAGCCAGCCCCTCTTGCGGTCGGCATCGTCGTCGAACAGGATGACGGGCATCTGCGCCGGGCCGCTCTGCTTCAGCGCCACGCCGTGCCCCTTGGCCTGGGCATCGATGCCATCGCGCAGGCGCTGGCCCATGCGCTGCATGATGCCGACCGCGTCGATATCCTTCATCTTGCGGATGGCCGCGAGCGACGCCGCCATCGAGACGGCACCGCACCAGAATGAGCCGGTGACGAAGATGCGCCCGGCCGCGGCACGAAACCTGTCATTGCCGGTGACAGCGCCCAAGGCATAGCCGTTGGCGATCGCCTTCGACCAGGCGGAGAGATCGGGCTTCACCCCGACCAGCTCCCAGCTGCCGCCCATATGCAGGCGGAACCCGGCGCGCACGTCATCGACGATCAAGGCGGCGCCGCTCTTGTCGCAGATGCGCCGCGCCGCGGCGGCGAACTCCGAACTCGGCGCCTCGTGGGTCTTGCCCAGATCATGCTTGAAGGCGGAGACGAAGATGCCGGCCAGATCGTCACCCGCTTCCGCCGCGGCACGTTCCAGGCTGACGACGTCGTTGTAGTCGTAGCGGATCAAATGCACGCGGTCTTCTGCGGTGGCGCCGTTGGGGTATGGATTGCACCAGGGAACCGCGCCATGATAGGCGCCGGTGGCGACCAGGATCTTGCGCTTGCCGGTGGCTTCGCGCGCGATCATGGCGCAGGTCGTAGTCGCGTCAGTGCCGTTCTTCTGGAACATCGCCCAGTCGGCATGGGCGACAGTGTCGACCATCAGCTCAGCGAGTTCGACCAGCCGCGCGCTGGGTCCGTTGAAAATGTCGCCCTGCGCGCGCTGCTCGTCAGCCGCGCGATTCACATCGCCGTCGTTGTAGCCGAGCAGCATCGGCCCGTAGGCGCACATGAAGTCGACATATTCGCGGCCGTCGACGTCCCATAGATGGCAGCCGTCGGCGCGCGAGAAGTATTGGGGATAAGCGGCTGGGATGCGGGCGACATTCATATGGCCCCACATGCCGCTCGGGATCACCCGCTGGGCACGGTCGCGTAAAGCCGCGTCGATGGAATTATGCATGCGGTCCAAGAGCGCTCCCCCTCATGCCGCGAACGTTGGGCGCCCCAAGAGCACCTTCGTTCGTCGAAGATATATCCTATAGCACTGTTGATCCTATATGCTATATCCTCGTTTCCGTGAAGGGGAAAAGTGGCGCCATGAGCAACGAGCCGCTGCTGTTGGGAGGAATCTCCGACGATTTTACCGGTGGCCTTGAACTCGCCTCGATGATGGCGCGCGACGGTTTGCGCGCGCGCCTGCTGACGCGGCTGGCCCGCCCCGCGGATCTGGCGGACCTGGATGTCGCAGTGATTGCCTTGAAGAGCCGCGTCGCGCCGGCAGCAAAGGCCGTGCGCGATGTGGCCAAGGCGGCCGACCTCCTTGCCAAGCGCGGCGTGCGGCAGGTCTTTTTCAAATACTGCGCCACCTTCGATTCGACGCCGCGCGGCAATATCGGTCCTTGCGCCGACTACCTGGCCGATCGCCTGGGCGCGGATTTCACCGGCTTCTGTCCGGCCTTTCCCGACGTCGAGCGCAAGGTCTATCGCGGCCATCTGTTCTGGGCCGATCAGCTCATCTCGGATTCGCCGAAGCGCTTGGATCCGCTGACGCCGATGCGCGATCCCAATCTGGTGCGGGTGCTGCAGGCGCAGACCAGGCACAAGGTCGGGCTGATCCGGCACGAGGACCTGCAAGGCGACCTCGCCTCTCGCCACGCGAGTGTGAAGGCGTTGAAGGATGCCGGCGTCCGCCGTGCGATCTGCGATGCCATCAGCAATGATGACCTGAAGCGCATGGCAGAGATCTGCGTCGACTGGCCATTGATGACCGGCGGCTCCTCTGTCGCCGAATTCTATCCGGAGCTTTGGCGCGCACGGAATCTGGCCGCGCCACCGCAGCCTCCGGTCGCGCTGCGGCCAGTCGCGGGACCTGCTGTCGTGCTTGCCGGCAGCTGCGCCGAGCAAACGGCGGCGCAAATCACGCATTTCGGCAGGAGCCACCCGGTGCACGCTTTCGACCTTCTGGAGGTCGCTGCCAAGCCGGAGCTGATCGACCACGCACTGGACCAGGCACGGCACGAATTGGCGCGCGGCTCCATTGCGTTTGCAGTGGCCGCAAATCCGGAGGCGGTAGCAGGCGCTCAGAAGCGCTTCGGCCGCCACGGGGCGGCCCGACGCGCCGAAGAGATTCTGGGAAAGGTCGCGGTTGCGCTCCATCGGCATGGCGTGCGCCGGTTCGTCATCGCTGGCGGCGAGACCTCGGGCGCGGTGCTGCAGGCGTTGAGAATACGCGCGATGGATATCAGCCCTTATCGCGGTCCCGGTACTGCGCGCGCAGTGACCTGCGGATCCGATCCGATCTCCTTCCACCTCAAGCCGGGCAAGCTGGGCAGCATCGAGATGCTGGACCAGGCCGCAGCGGATCAGGCCAAAGCCGCATGACCGAAGGTGCCGTTCGAACCGCCATCGTGGAAGTGAATGCCGAGCTGGAGCGGCTGCGCATGAATGTCTGCTCCACCGGCAATATCAGCGTGCGCTGGAACGACGGCATGTTGATTACGCCGGCCGGCTGCCGGGTCGAGACCTTGACGCCCGAGCATATCGTCTTCACCCGCTTCGACGGCACGTGGGATGGACCGCTGCGCCCGTCTTCCGAATTTGCCATGCACCGATCGGTCTATCAGCATGCACCAAATGCCAAGGCGGTCGTGCACACGCACGCCGATCATTGCGTGGCGCTTTCCACCTTCCGCCAGCCGATTCCGTCCTTCCATTACATGATCAACGGCTTCGGCGGCATGGATGTGCCGTGCGTCGACTATCATCCGTTCGGCTCGGAGGAATTGGGCGATGCGGCAGGAAAGGCGCTGAGCGATCGCACTGCTTGCCTGCTTGCCAACCACGGCATGCTGGCGCGCGGGGCGACCTTGCTGTCGGCCTTCGAGACGGCGTTGAAACTGGAGACCCTGGCGCGGCAGTATTTGCTGGCGCGCAGCATCGGCGTCCCGACCCTGCTGACATCCGAAGAATGGGTGGTCGTGCAGCAGCAGTATCGCACGTACGGCAAGGCCCAGGCACTGGATCGCCAACCGCGCTGGCTGCTGCCCTAGACTACAGGAGCGCCGATGGAGATCAGCGGCAAGACCAAGATCATGTTTATCCTGGCCGACCCGGTGGCGCACATCAGAGGAAGCGTCGTGCTGACCCGTGAATTGCGCGCCCTGGGTCACGACATCGCCATCTCTCCGCTGCATGTGAAGCCGGCCGACCTCGAACGCACCGTCCAGGCGATCCGCGCCTTCCAGAACGTGGTCGGATTCGGCATCACCATCCCGCACAAGATTGCAGTCTCGCCGTTCATCGACGAGCTGCGGCCGCAGGCAAAACTGGTCGGCTCGGTCAATTTCGTCCGCCGCAACCCCGATGGCCGATTGACAGGCGACAATATCGACGGCGCCGGTTTCGTCGACGGAGCGAAAGCGAGCGGCATCGACTTCAAAAACAAGCGGGTGCTGCAGATCGGCGCAGGCGGCGCAGGCCGATCGATCGCCTTTTCCGTCGCCGGTGCAGGCGCCGCCGCCATCGGCATCTGCAACCGCACCGAGGCCAAGGCGCGCGACCTGGCGCAGGCGGTACGGGCGGCTTATCCGCGCTGCGACGTCTTTGCGGCAAAAGCCGAGGCCGCCGGCTATGACGCCGTGGTGAACACAAGCTCCGTTGGCATGAAGCCCGCCGATCCGCTCCTGTTCGATACAGCGCACCTGACGCCCGACATGAGTGTGTCGGAGATCATCATGTCGCCGGAAATGACCCCCCTTCTGCTCGAAGCGCAGAAGCGCGGCTGCAAGATCAGCCTCGGCAAGAGCATGCTCGAACACCAGGTGAAGCGGCTGGAAAGCTTGCTCGATTTATAGTGGCGAGATCGCCGGGCGCAGTGGCGTTCAGGGTCCGCTTCGCGCCAAAGGCAGTGCCGCAGCACCCAGCAATGCGGATCGTCGCGTATTGTCGAGAGCCTCACATTGCCGTACGCCGCGCGCAAACCCGAGGGCGAAACTGGCCCATGCGATCGCCGGCGTCAGGTTTCTGCCGCGGCGCATCGCATGTCTCAGGCCGCGAAACGCTACACGATACCAGTGGCGCCGGCGAGCCAACGCCATCAGCCGCCATGACGCCCAGTCGTCCGGCCAAGTGAGCGCACCAATCATGGCCGAGCTCGCTCCCAGCTCGCGGTTGATGCGGAAAAGATAGCGTCGGCTCATGCGGCCCGCCGGAATGCGATGCCGAAGCAAAGCTCCGGGCGTGAACCACAGGCTGTAACCCGCCGCGCGGACCCGCTGGACCATCTCGACATCGCCCCCCGATACCAGTTTCTTCCCAACACGATCAGCGACCAGGGGGTGATCGAGCCAGCCGGACTCAACAAGCGCCGATCGGCGCAGAGTCATCCCGGCGCCCGCCAGGCTTTCCACCACGCAATCGACGTCGCCATGATCCTGCGCGGCGAAGCAAAACCCGAACTCCTTGAGATATGCCGGCGACGGCTGCTCCCAATCCAGCACGACTTTGCCGCCGACACCACCTGCGTCTCCATGCCGGCGGATCGCATTGCCGATCGCCTCCAACCATGTCGGCGCCAACAGGTTGTCGTCGTCCACGAAGGCTATCCAGGGTGCTGTCGTCTCCCGCACGCCACGCACGCGTGCGAATGTCAGGCCCTGTTGCGGTTCGAATATGCGACGCAGGCCCGGCAGCAATCCCTTCGCTCTATGGGCGTTAACCACATCGGCCGTGGCGTCGGTGCTGGCATTGTCGACGACAAGCACGCGCCATGCGATTCGATCACCGCAACTCTGCTGCGCAAGGATCGTGAGCATGGCATCGAGACTGGTCGCGCGATTATAGGTGCAGATAACGATGTCTATTTCGACCATCGGCCAGCCTTGCCCACGGGCCTCCTTTGCCATCGCTGCGACGCCCGCTCGTCACACAAAAAGACCGGCGGTTCCGGGGGGATGGCCGCCGGTTGAGTTCGGATGACGGTCCACAATGATTTTTTCAGTCGATTGTTCCGTGCCGCCATCAAATGGCCGCGACCATTCGCCACGTCGTTGTGGCGGACTTTTTACCTAGCTATGTTCATCTACAATTCATCTTGGCTTCCCACCGACAAGCGGCATGAGCCGTATCATGAGATTTCGGTGACAACAGAAAAACCGTACGCGCGCTCCGCACATTTGGCACTGCAGGCTTCCTCCCCTCCTGATACTGAGTTAGCCTCTTGTTGACCACTTCCAAGTGCTTTGCATGATTGATAGTGACGTGCTTGTCTCTGTGGTTGTGCCGGCGTTCAACGCGGCCGGAACGATTCACGAGACGCTGCAGTCGGTTTCCCAGCAGACCTATCCTTATCTCGATATCGTCGTCATGGATGATGGTTCGAGCGATGAGACGGCTGCGATAGCGCGCCGGCACAGCCTCGATGATCCGCGAGTCCGTGTCATTTCAAAGCCGAATGGTGGTGTTGCGTCTGCCCGCAACGAAGGGATCCAAGCAAGCAAGGGCGAATTCATCGCATTCATCGACGCCGACGATCTCTGGCATCCGACAAAAGTCGCGAAGCAGCTCGCGGCGTTGCAGTCCGCCGGTCCGGAAACGGCGCTGGTCTATTCTCCATTTCGACTGATCGACGCCGATGGCCGGGTGCTTGCCTCGCCACACAAATATGGAGTCAGCGGTTGGGTGATTTATCGACACTTCTTCAGCAATCTCGTGGGAAACGGCAGCGCATTGCTGGTTCGCAGGAACGTGCTTGAGGAATTCGGCGGCTTTGACTTATGTCTTCGGCGCCAGGGCGCGGAAGGGTGCGAAGATCTGCTGCTGCAGCTCAGGATCGCTGCCCGCTATCGCTTTGGTGAGGTGTCCGAGTACCTCGTCGGATATCGCAAGCTTCCGGACAACATGTCGTCGAATACGGAACAGATGATCCGGTCGGGAGTTCTTGCGGTCAACAAGGCCTTGTCGGAATGCACCGACATCCCCGGACTATCGGCCCGTGCAATGCTGAAACGATACGAATGGCAGCGACTGAAGGTGAACGTGCGAAATGGCCGCTTGCGTGAAAGCGTTCAGACCTTTGCACGGTTGTTGGCGACGAGTCCCATCTTTGCTATCGGTGCGCTCTCGACTGACTTTTTTGCGCTCTCGGCCAAGATGAGCGACTTTGCCAAAGGCGCTGTCATGCGGCGACATGGATCGGGGTTCGAACAGCCTCCACACTTTTACGATTTAGATCCAAAAGCAGGCATCAACCTCCAACACAATACGGCGACCTCCCGTGCGTTGCGTCGGCTGGCAAAGTTCGATTGTGCCTACCAACCGTCGCTGCGTACGAGCACATCCTCCGCGCGATCGCCTTTTGATGAGTGCTCAGATACGAACTCGCATACGAGGTTCAATCCGCGTGACATGCAGCGATCCTGTACATTTCAAAAGGGTTAAAGATGAAATCTGTCCTCGTTGCCGGCGGTGCCGGCTTTGTCGGTTCCCACCTCGTGGATCGGCTGCTGAAGCGATCCGATGTCGAGCGTCTGGTCGTGGTCGACAATCTGTGGACTGGGCAGGCTGAGAATCTGTCGCACATCAAGGATTCAAGATTCTCTTTCGAGCGATGCAGTGTCGAGACCGTCCGGTCGGCGAGGTTGTTCGACGAGATCTATCACCTCGCGTCGCCTGCTTCTCCTCCTTGGTACATGAAGGAGCCGGAACAGACTATTTCGGCCAATCTGGTCGGCGCCATGCGCCTGCGCGAGTTGCTGAAGGAAGGTGGGCGTTTTTGCTACACCTCTTCGTCGGAAGTCTATGGTGATCCATTGGTGTCACCACAGCCGGAATCCTATCGTGGTTCGGTCGATAGCACGGGTCCCCGCTCATCCTACGATGAAAGCAAGCGATGCACGGAGGCCTTTCTGTTCGAGAGTCAAAGAGTGCGCAATCTCGACGTTAGGGTGGTCCGGCCTTTCAATATCTATGGCCCCAGAACTCGCGCCGACGATGGGCGCGCCGTCTCCAACTTCGCGATGCAAGCGCTCACCGGTCGCCCCATCACCGTCTACGGCGATGGGCTGCAATCGCGAAGCTGGGGTTACATCGACGACATTGTCGAGGGTTTCGAGAGATTTTTCTGGCGCGATACGTTCGAATATCGCGGACCGCTCAATATCGGTAACGATCGCGAAATCTCCGTCATCGACGTCGCGCGCTACGTGCGAGATCTCGTGCCGGGCAGCAGGATCCTGCATGTCGAGCCCGCGCCGCAGGATCCGACCAACCGCTGCCCTGACTTGACGCTCGCTCGACGCCTTCTTCCAGGCTGGAAGTGCCACATTCCCTATGAAGTGGGCGTCAAGCTGACCATCGACTGGTTCGCTAGCCAGATGCAACTGGAGCGGCGGACTGCGTCGAATGGATAGCTCCGGCGGCTCGGCGCGATACCGGCATTGAGGGGCATTTGTGGCGGATGTGGTGGATCGCATGAGTTCGAGCTCGACATTCTTCGGTCGCGCGACGCGGCTGCTAAGGGTTGCCGGCCCGCCTGCCTGGACCTCGCCTTCTATCGTCGCGCTGGGCCTGACAGCGGCGTTCCTGGAAGGCGCGACGCTCTATCTCTTCATTCCGCTGATACAAAGCCTTGGTGCCTCGGGCGGTGCAGGTAATCAGCTCGGGTATCTGTTCGGCCATCTGATGGCGGTGGTTCCCGCCGAAAGCCGCGTACCGGTATTGGTCGCAGCCGTGTGCGTGAGCGTCCTCTTGAAGAATGTGGTGGCTTTCCTCAATAGCTACGTGACCCGATTCACCGGCGGCTACGTCGCCCATCGCATGAGGTTGAAGGTCTTCGAGCAGACGATCTCATCCTGCATCGACTATCGCGTCCAGAACAAGAAGACCGACATCGTCAACACCCTGACGACGGAAACCTGGAAGGTCAGCAGCGGACTGATCCTGATCTATCGTGTGGTCATCTGCGCATGCACTTGCGCGGTATTTCTGGTCTTGCTGCTGATGATATCCGTGAAGCTGACCGCGCTCGCGATGTTGTTTCTGGCGGCCAGCGCAGCGATCGTTCATTTTGCGACGCGCCGGGCGGATTCCTCAGGCCAGAGCGTGATCGCGGAGAATAAGCGCTTCGGACTGCGCATGTGGGAAAGTGTCAACGGGCTGCAGCTCATCCGCAGCTTTTCCCGCGAGGATTACGAGCTGGCCAGATTTGCGGCGCTTTCTGAGAAAGTGTATCGGCGGATACTGAAGCTGGACATGCTCTGGGCCATCCCCGGGCCGCTATCCGAGATTTTTGCGACCGCACTGATCGGCTTGCTGATTCTGACCGGGAGCATGCTCGGCACCGGCTTCGCAGTTCTGGCAGCCTTCCTCGCGGTGCTCTACCGCATGCAGGGGCCGGTCCGGGAGATCATGTCGTCGAAAGTCGCGCTCGACAGCCTGAACGCCTCAGTCACCGACGTCGCGCAATATCTTGAAGCGACCAACCGGCCCTATATCGTCAGCGGAACAAAGCAGATCGCGACGTTCGACAAGGAGATCGAGTTTCGCGGCGTATCTTTCCGCTATGCGCCCGACGAGCCATTGGCCCTCGACGATGTGTCGTTCAAGATCCCGGTCGGATCGACCACCGCGATTGTCGGTCGATCCGGCGCCGGCAAGTCGACCCTGATGACGCTGCTGTATCGGTTTGAAGATCCGATATCTGGCGAGATCCTGATCGATGGCACGCCGTTGCGGGAGCTCGATCTGCGAAGCTGGCGGGGCCGCCTCTCGCTCATGTCGCAGGATGTCCGCCTGTTCAATGAGACGGTGGAGGCCAACATCGCCTACGGCGACCTGGCCGCGTCCGCGGAGACGATCCGGAAAGCAGCGAAGATTGCCGGAGCCGATGAGTTCATTCGGGATCTGCCCCAGGGTTACGCGACCGAGGTGGGCGATCATGGAATGCGGCTGTCGGGCGGGCAGCGGCAGCGGATCGCCCTCGCCCGCACCATCCTGCGGGACCCGGACCTCCTTCTCCTGGACGAGGCTACCAACGCACTCGACAGTGAATCCGAGCACGCGTTCCAGGATGCGCTCGAGATGTATGCGCACGGCCGGACTGTTGTTGTCATTGCCCACCGGCTGGCGACCGTCGCGGACGCCGATCAGATCATCGTCCTGGAGGGCGGCCGCGTCGTGGAGTGCGGCGTGCCGGCGGTCCTGCTGCGGAGCGAAGGCCAATTCGCCAGACTCCATGGACTGCAGTTCGGCAAAATGGCCGCGCGGGGCTAGATCATGTCGTATCGGATCGTCGAGATCGAGTTATCGGAACCGCCGCGTTCCTTCACCCTGAACGCCCAGCAGGATGGTTTCGCCCTCATTGCCAGATGGAAAGGCCGGCTGGCGGGATTCCATATGGCGGGCGCTGCCGCGGGAGCCACGATTTCCACCGAACAACTGCTCGAACTCTGCTCCAAGCAGTTCGGTCGCCGTCTCCTCGCACTCGAGGTCGAGACTGCCCTCGCCCACCGATGGCTGGACGGGCACAGAGCGCCCGCACCGTCGCTCTCCGTCGCCATCTGCACCAAGGACAGGGCCCAACGTCTGGCTCGCCTGCTGACCTCCCTTCAGGCGGTGACGGCCACGAGCCGTTTCCGTTCGACGGAGATCCTGGTCATCGACAACGCCTCCAATGGCAACGCCACGCGGGATACCGTCGCTCGCTTCCCCGCTGTCCGGTACGTCTTCGAACCGCGCGCCGGCCTCGACTTCGCGCGTAACGCCGCCGTCCATAACGCCAACGGCGAGTTGCTGGCCTTCCTCGATGATGACGTCGTGGTCGACCGGGACTGGCTGCAGGGCTTGTTCGCCGCGTGGGAGAGCCGTCCGGATGCCGGCGGGTTCACCGGGCTCGTCATGCCTTACAAGCTCGACACCGAAGCCCAGATCGAGTTCGAACTCCGGGGCGGCTTCGGACGCGGCTTCGAGGCCAAGCGGTTTCATTCCGCGAGCGCGGAGAATCCGCTCCACCCCGTGGGCGCGGGCATCGTCGGGGCAGGTTGCAACATGGCCTTCGATCGATCGTTGCTGCTTTTGCTCGGTGGATTCGACGAAGCGCTCGACACCGGTGCACCGCTGCCGGGCGGCGGCGATCTGGACATTTTCTACCGTGTCCTGCGGAGCGGCCGGACCATGGCCTACGAGCCGCGCTATGCCGTTTATCACGAACATCGCGAAACCATTCCCCAGCTGAGGCGGCAATACTGGACGTGGGGGCTCGGTTTCATGGCCTTTCTGGCAAAATCCCGCAGGCACGACGCGGCCCTCAAGGGCAAGCAGAATGCCATCGTACGGTGGTGGCTGCTCGACAAGCTAGGTGCGATCGCTGGAGCGGCTTGTCGCCTGCGCGTTCGCGAGCTCGGTTTCCTGGTCGCCGAGACGTGGGGCGGTGTCGTCGGGATCGCAGGCGAATACGACCGCTCGCTGGCACGCGTGCAGAAGATCCGCGAGCTGGTGCCGTGATCGCAGAATCGTGGGACATTCGCCATATTGAACTGAGCACGGAACAGCCCGAACTCGCGGCGAATACCCGCCCCCTATTCGTGGTGTTTTGGTGGCGTGCGCTCCCACTCGGAGTGAAAACCTATCTTCCCGAACAGCTTCCTCTCGACCGCAGCGAGTTGGCAGCTCTGACCGCGGAGTTTGCGTCAGCCCAGCTGGCGGCGCGATTGCCCAGGTTCGGCGGCCCCGCTCGCGCCACCCGTGACGGACGACCGGTCGCGGTCGTCCCGCTCGCTGCAGCTCAGCATTGCGGTGACCTGCTGGAACGCCTCGATGAACTCGCGGATGCGCCCGCTATGTCTGCGAAGGAGCTGGCCATCATCGTCTGCACGCGCGATCGGCCCCATGCGCTCGCACGGTGCCTTGCCAAGCTGGAAGCCCAGCATTGTCAACCGGGGCAAATCATTGTGGTAGACAATTCCGAAGGCGGGACGGCCGAAGCGGTGACGGCGAGATTCGCCGGCATCCACTATGTTCACGAGCCGCGGCCCGGACTGAGCGTCGCCCGCAATGCCGGAATCCGGGCGAGCCGAAGCGCACTGATCGCTTTTACCGACGACGACGTCGAGCCGTCTGCGAACTGGACCGAGGAGATCGTCCGCGCCTTTTCCAGCCGGGAGGTCGAGGCGGTGACCGGCCTTGTGCTTCCAGCAAGGCTGGACACGCCCGCGCAATGCTTCTTTCAGATGCAAATGGGCGGCCTCGGCGGCGGGTGCGTGCCATTGATCTTTGACAACCGCTTCTTTGCCGAGACCCGCAACATGGGTGCTCAGGTTTGGCGCATCGGCGCGGGCGCGAACATGGCGTTCCGGCGCTCCCTTTTCGATCGTATCGGGTTGTTCGACGAGCGCCTGGGTGCGGGCGCATCAGGATGCTCCGAGGATTCGGAACTCTGGTATCGGCTCCTGGCCGGCGGTGGGGTGTGTCTTTTCGAGCCTCGGGCATGCGTCCTGCACCACCATCGCGAACAATGGAGCGAGCTGCGCCGGCAGATGAGGGCCTACATGAAAGGCCATGTCTCGGCGCTCTTCGTGCAGGCGGCGCGGTACCGTCATTTCGGCAACATCCGTCGTATCTTCGTCCAGTTGCCCAACTATTTCCTGCGGACGGCCTTTCGGGCTGTCCGGGACGGCGGCGGTATTCCGCGTCTGCAGATTCTATGGGATGAGATTGTGGGTTGGTTATGTAGCCTTCCCTACGCACTCAGGCCTGGATGGCGCGCCCGGTCGGTGCCCTCGGCGAACATTGCCCCAATCGGCGTGCCGGCGGGCGAACCTCGGCCATGATGAAAGCGCCGCTGCGCGCGTTCCTGGCGCGCAATCCGTTCCCGCACGGATTGACGGATGGCCTGTTCTATCGGGAAAAGATGCGGGCGATCCACCGCGTAGCCCCGGCACAACTCGGCGATCGCGGCGCGCGGCCGCGGATTCTCGAGATCGGCGGTGGCCGAAGCGGTCTGGCGCACCTGCTCTATCCCGGCGCCGAGGTTGTCACCATCGACGTCGATTTCGATCTGCATGGGCAAGGTCCCGCGGGCGCCGCCGCCTCGTTTGTCTGTGGGGATGCGCGCCGGCTGCCGTTCAAGGACGGCACGTTCGACGCCGTCACGCTGTTCGACGTGCTCGAGCATATTCATGAGGACCATTTCGCAGCCGCGGAGGCGGTGCGGGTCACGCGACCAACGGGCGTGGTCCTGGTCTCGACCCCAAACATCGACTGGCGGTATCCCTTCTATCGCTTCATGAAGCCACTCTGCCCGCCTGAAAACGAGTTGATGGCGGGCTGGGGACATGTGCGACGGGGATACAGCACACAGGAGTTGGCCGACCTGTTCGGCGCGTCGCCGGAGCGGTCCGCCACGTTCATCAATCCTGTGACGTCGTTCTATCATGACGTCGCCTTCTCCCGCCTCCGCCGGCGGACCCGCATGGTGATCTACGCACTCACCGCTCCTCTCGTCTCCGTCGGCTACCTGGCGCACCTTCCGAGCACGCGCGGCAGCGAGACTGCCTTCACATGGCGGCGATAGATAGCGGCGCCCACGCAGCTCCCACCATCGCCATCTTTCCGTGGGGAGAGGTGATCGAGGAGTTCCTCGATCCACTCAGCCTCAACCTCGGCGACTTCGTCACCAAGATGACGGGCGGTTGGCTGTTCGGCTACGTCCTTGCGATGCAGAGCCAGGGATGGCGACCGATCATTGTGTGCGCCTCGGAATCGGTCAACCGTCTCACGCGCCTGGAGCACGCGGGGACCGGCGCTCCGGTGTGGGTGGCGCCGGGCAAGCGGTCCACCCTCGCCTCGAACGCTCAATCGCCGTCCCTCCACTATCTCGAGCAATGGCTGAGAAATCCCGGACGGCACTTTAGAACGGTGCTCGCCGAGGAGCGGTGCGACGCCTTGCTTGTCCAGGAATATGAATATTTCCGGTTTGATCTGCTCTGCCTGCTGTCGCGGCGAGCACGTTGTCCGGTCTATGCGACATTTCAAGGCGGCGACCTCACGCTCTCGGCGGTCGAGCGGATTGTGCGGCCGCTGTCGTTGCGACGTTCCGACGGCCTGATCGTGGCATCGGCGCGCGAGCGCGCGCGGTTGGCCAAAGCCTATCCCCGCATGCGGACATCGATCGCAAACATTCCCAACCCGCTGGATACCGACGAATGGCATCCTGAGAACCGATTGAGCGCGCGCGAGCAACTCGGCCTGTCCACGCAGGCCTTCCTCATCGTCAATCACGGCCGCACCGATATCGGCCGGAAGGGGCTGGACGTTCTGGTCGAGGCCTGGAAGCGCTTTTCTCCCGAGCATCCCGAAGCGCAGATGGTGATCATCGGCTCGGGCCAGGATCATGCGGCCTTTGGCCAATTGCTGGCGAACCAGGCGCCGGATCGGCTGACCTGGATTGCGAACTATATGACCGACCGAGCGCAGATGCGTCGCTGGCTATCTGCGGCCGATGCATACCTCATCACATCGCGCACGGAGGGCATGCCGGTTGCGCCATTAGAGGCCATGGCCTGCGGTCTGCCGGTTGTTTCGAGCGACGCCCATGGATTGCCCGACATATTCTCCGCGGGAGAAGAGCACGGAGGAATTATTGCCTCAAGGGAAGACGTGGATGGCATTGTGAACGCCCTTCACCGCCTCGCGGCCGATCCCAGCCTTCGGTTACGTCTTGGCAATGCAGCGCGCAAGCGGGCGGAGCAGCACTTCTCCCTTCCGGCGGTCGGCAGCGCGCTTGCAAAATTCATTGGCGAGACATCAAGAGGCCAGGCGCAATGCTCAGTTCCTTCGGCGGAATCCCCTCGCCCTTAGCCTCTGCGCGCGGCAGGAACTTTGAACGTCTCGATGGTTGACGCGCCCTGGGCGAGAGCCGCTTCCCATTGCTTTTCTGCCGCGACACGCGCCAAGCAGGGCTCCAACTGGTCCACTGCCGCTGCGCGCGGCACGAATACCAGACCATCGTCATCGGCAATGACGAGATCGAATGGCGCGACCGGAACACCGCCAAAGACGATCGGTTCGTTCACGCTGCCCCGCTCCATCGGGGATGGGCCGCGCGGCGTGATCCAGCGACAGAAGACGTGGAAGTCGCTCCATTGCGCCAGAGTGCCGACATCGCGCACCGCCCCGTCGACCAGCACCCCGGCGATACCTTTCAGGCGGGCAGCGCCGCTCAGCAGCTCGCCGATCATGGCCGCGTCGCGCCGGCCACCGGCCGCCACGACGATGACATCGCCGGCCTCCGCGACCGCGATCGCATGGTGGACCGGCCCGTAATCCGCCGGTTCGCACCAGGCCGTCACGGCACTGCCGACGAGGACGGCGCCCGGAGCGAACGGCCGAATGGGGCGGATGCGAGCATCGGCGTGACAACGGCCATTCAGCCGATCCGCGGCTACCGCGCTTCGAACCACCCGCCAGGCATCGACCGTGGCTTTCGGCAATCGGCTGGCCGTGGGATGGACGAGACGCGTCGGCATGAGAAATCCTCTTCAAACCTGCTTGCGGTTGGAAACTAAGCATCACCTCTGGAACGCGCCGCCAGATAGAGCTCGACTGCATTGCGCAGTCGGCGGACACCTTCCGCCAGCCGGCCAGGTGTGTTGCGTGTGAAATTGAGACGCATCGCACTGGTCAACACGCCGTCGGGATCGAACACGCTGCTCGGCACGAACGCCACCTTCTCTTTCAGCGCGAAGCTAGAGAGCGCATTGGTGTCGATGTCGGGCGACTTCGCGCTTGCCCACACGAACATGCCGCCGGGCGGCACCTCCCACTCGAACCATTCGCTCAGCAGTTCTTGCGCGCTGGCGCAGAGCGCGTCGCGCCGTTCCCGATAGCAGGCGACCGTGCGGGGTATGAGTTCGGCCTCCGCACCGCTTTCCAGATATTCGAGCGCGACGGACTGGCTGAACATGCTGCTGCTGAGATCGGAGCATTGCTTCGCCAGCGCCAGGAGCTGGATGATCCCCGGCTCCGCAACGACCCAGCCGACCCGGAGACCCGGCGCGACACTTTTGGACAAGGTGCCGAGATAGATCACCGGCCCATCATAGATGCCCTGCGGCCGCGTCGCCGCATCGGCGGCCAGGATGCTTGGTCCGGCCAATCCGGTCAGCTGCAGCGGCAGATAGGGGTCGTCTTCGACCAGCCAGGTGTTTGCTTCGATTACCCTGGACAGCAACCTGCCGCGCGCATTCTGCGGGACAAGCGCGCCGGTCGGGTTCGAGTAGTTCGGAACCGAATAGACGAACTTTGCCGCGCGCAGGGCGCCAACGAGATCGGGATCATCCAGGTTCCAGGTCAGTTTCCGATAAACGGGCTGCCGCGTGCGCCACGCATCCAGCGCCCCGAGATAGGTGGGGAACTGCGCGACGATCCGATCGCCGGGATCGATCAGGACCTTGCCGATCAGATCCAGGCCCTGCATCGCACCGGTGGTCAGCAGCACGTTCTCCACACCGAACCGGTGGCCGTTCTGTCTGGACATACGTTCCGTGATCGCAGCGCGCAGCGCCGGAAATCCCTCCACCGGCCCATATTCCAGCGCCGCGCTGCCCCAGCGATCGAGCGCGTGTGCTGAAGCCCGCTTGATTGCCTCAACGGAATAAAGCTCGGCGGCCGGAAGCCCACCGGCGAGGCTCACGATATCCGGCTGTCCGCCGATCGCAAGGAACTGCTGGGTGACGTTATTGCTCGATCTGATCCACTGCGAGTATTGGGGCCGGTCCGTGGACAGGTCGGCTTGTGACAGCGACATCGCATTCTCGAAATCAAGGTTCCGCCATCCCGTTGCGCCGCCCAATCGAACGGAGAGAGAACGTAGAAATGTGCGCACCGTCGGCCGGTCATATCATAGTCCAGCGTACAGGTCGACGTCGGGAAGCCAACCGCCTGGGTATTGGCGTCAACCTGCACGATGCGTAGTGGCTGACAGCTGAAGCAGGCTGCGGCGGCCGGGGGGCATCGTTAGTACCGGTCACCTCCGATATCTCTGGACCCGAGCCGCAGCCAATCGGCCCAATGTGCCAGCCGCTGCATGGGTCCTAACATCGTCGTCTCAAAGAGCGGGAACGGCACCTCGGCGATGAAATTGACGTAGCGGCGCGGCAACGGCGAAGGAGCGCGCGGCGTAACGCCATGGGCGGCCCTGGCCGAATTGACGAACGCCACCAGCGTATTGGCGGCATAGGGCACCTGCCCGTGCAATTCTATGTCTGATGGCAGGATCAGCCGTGGCTTGAGAAAGCGGGGCTCCCGATTCCAGGCATAGAGTTCCAAGTCGCCGCCCGCCCCCGTGTCATTCGGATCCCGGAAATAGAGCAACGCTGACAGAACAGTATCGCGCTTGTCAACGTGCGCCGTCTTGACCGACGGCTGCTGATGTCCCGCCGCTTTGGTCCCTTTGCCGATCAGCCAGGGCGTGTTGACGACGAACTGGCAATCGAGCCGCACCTCGAAATCGCCGGCGGCGCCGCGCGGCCCTGCGCGCCAGGCTTCCAGCTCTTTGCCGGCTTTGCAGTCGAGGTCCGGATACGCTGCTCGCAGCGCGGCCCCGAACACGCGCACGATGTCTTTCCAGAACCCATCCGACGTATGAAAATCAAAGAAGTCGCGCCACGCCGGCGCTATGGCGGCGTTATCCGATACCTTGAATGCCGGCAGGCGCGCTGCAGCATTCACCACGCGCGCCTCCCGGCTGCCAAGAACGATATCCGACGACGGGAAAGAGGCCGCGAGATCCTGATATATCTCGGCAGGCAGACAGCCTTTCCGCACCAAATGGGAAAACGGATCGCCGTGGACGTCGTCCGGCCCGCTGCCGGCAAGAATCGAAATGGAGGACACTACCGGACTGGCCGTCCGGGATGATCCTCCAATGTCGCTGGCATCACGCGGCGCCGGTCCGGCCAAACTCATTTTTCGACCTGCTCGCTGCGGCGACAGTATCGCACAGGTTCGCGCTTGCAGCGCAGCCATTTCCGCTGCTCGACCTCCATATCGTCCCTCTATCTCAGAACGGCAAGGAGCATTTTGCAAAGGTTTGCGCCGGCATTTAGGCTCTCGCGCCTGCACCCTTGTGCCATACCACGGTGCAGCATGCGGTTGGCCACCGCTGAAGTCAGCAAAATGTCAGGAAAACACGACTAGCTTCTGTCGTTCCCGCTGGTCGAGGCCTATCCACCTCCGCCGACGGAGCGCAAGCGCCGCTGAAGCAGTGAAGTTGGGTCTCGCGGAAATTGAAACCCGACGAGGCCATCCAGGTCGATGTCACAGCCTTGCCACCTTGCCAATGCGGTGCACTTTGGAGAGAATTCCCGCGTCTCTGCCTAGATGGGCGCCCCCGGCGCAACGTCGCTGCAGGCGTAGGGTTGTCTCCGGGTAGGCGGCAGGAGCGAGTGTGATCGATTCGGTCATGAACCGCGTCATGCGCGAGATCGTGGAAAGGGCCGCGATACTCGCGCCGCCGGAGCGACGGTCTGTCATTCGCCGGCGCGCCCGTGGTCGCGAGGATACGCTCAATCTTCGGCAGACAGATTTCGTATTCGTTTCGTACGGAAAGAGCGGCCGCACGTGGCTCCGCGTCATGTTGTCGCGTTTCTTCCAGCTTCGCTTCGATCTTCCCGAGGACTGCCTGCTCAGTTTCGACAACTTGCACGGCATGAACCGCGCCATCCCGAAGGTCCTATTCACGCACGACAATTACATTCGCGACTATACCGGCGCCGGCGCACACAAGACCGCTTTCTATGACAAGCCGACAGTTCTGCTGGTGCGCCATCCCGGCGATGTTGCCGTGTCCCAGTATTTTCAGTGGCGCTATCGGATGCTGCCTTACAAGAAGGAGCTGAACGCCTACCCTCCGCATGGATCAGACATTTCCATCTTCGATTTTGTCATGCATCAGGAGGCGGGGCTTCAGCGGGTCGTGCAATTCATGAACGAGTGGGCAGAGGAGCTGCCAAAGGTTAGGAACCGACTGGTGGTGCGCTACGAGGATATGCGTGCCGATTGCCGGGAAGAGCTTCGTCGCATCCTGACTTGGATGGGACAGAATCCGACGCAGGCGGAGCTGGATCAGTCAGTCGAATTCGCCTCGTTCGACAATCTGAAGGAAATGGAAGCTCGTCGGACGTTCAAATCGGCCGGCAAGCGCATGGCGCCCGGTGACAAGAGCGATCCTGATTCCTACAAGGTTCGTCGCGCGAAGGTTGGCGGCTACCGGGACTACTTCGATGATGATGAAGTGCGACTAATCGACGCCTATATCCATGTCAACCTCGGTCCCCTGTTCGGATACGGAGGCACCGAAGGGCGAAGAGCGGCCAACTAAAGGACATCGACTATGAGCGAAAGCGAGACGGCGGCGAAGCGGCCGTGCGTGTTCATTCAGACCAACAAGAAGCAATTGGTCGGCGCGCTGGTTTCCGCGTATTCGCTTGAGCGGAACTCCGCGAAGGCCGACGCCTTCGACGTCCGGATCATGTACCAGGAGGACTATGCCTTCTTCCGACGCAACGAAGGCAAGGTCTATCTGCGCGAAGGCGTAAAGCGTATCTGGCACAATGACGACCTGCAGTCTTTTACACCCTTGCGCTTCATGCCGCCCGAACTGATGGGCTATCAAGGTCGTGCGGTCGTGATCGACCCGGATATTTTCGCCATAGGCGACATATGGGAGCTGATTAGCCGCGACATGCAGGGAAAGGCAATTATGTGCCGCCGCGGCAGCGCGCGGAAGAAGTACGCCACCAGCGTCATGCTGCTCGATTGCGCCAACCTCAAACACTGGCATGTCGAAACGCAGTTCAATGAGATATTCGATCTCAAGAGGGACTACATCGCCTGGACGGGACTTAACACTGAGCCGGAGGAAAGCGTCGGACTGCTCGAGGATGAATGGAATGATTTCGACCGTTTGACGCCAGCAACCAAGCTTCTCCACAACACCGGCCGGAGGACGCAGCCTTGGAAAACTGGCCTCAGGGTGGATTTCATGCCGGTCGATCGGGTAGAATTCATGCCGATCTGGAGCTGGCTGATGACGGCGCGCCGCAAGCTGTTCGGTGACTATGGCCTGATGGGTCGCTATCAACCCCATCCAGATTTGAATCAGGAGCGACTCTTTTTCGGCCTTTTGCGCGAATGCGTGGACAAGGGCATCATAACCGAAGCCCTGCTGCGCGACGAGATGCGGCTCAATCACCTTCGTCACGATGCACTTGATCTGCTCCGTCGGACGCCGCCGCCGGAGATGAGCCGGGTCGCAGCATAATTCATTCGCGTTGCTCCATGAGACATCCGCTGCTCATGCGTATTCATGGAGAGGCTGCGTGAGAACAATGGCTGACGAGCAAGCCCTTATAAGCCCAGTGCCGTCCGGTACTCCGCTCCAGCCGCGGGTGTGGGTGCTTGTCGGCGACAAAATCGGCGACAACGCACAAGTCGAGGCCATCGTCGAGGCGCTCGGCTGGAATTGCGAGCGCAAACAGCTTCGCTTTCAAAGGCGCTACACCAAGCGACGGCCATTCTTCCGCGCATCGTTGAGCCACGTCGACCTTGATGGATCGGACGCCATTGCACCACCCTGGCCGGATCTCATCCTCACCATCGGCCGACGTCCCGCGATGGCCGCGCTCTGGATCCGAAGGCAATCGAGCGGTCGAACCAGACTCGTCATTGTGGGCCGCCCGCATCGGATGCTTCAGGAATTCGACCTCATCATAACCTCCACCCTGTTTCACCTCCCGGACCATCCGAATGTCCTGAAGCTCGACCTACCCCTGATGCGCTACAGCGCAATACGAATTGCAGCCGCTGTCGATGAGTGGAAGGAACGCCTTCTCAACGTGAAACGGCCGTTGACGGCGGTCTTTATCGGCGGCCCGGAGGACCCGTTCCGCTTCGACACCCGCACAGCCAGGCATTTGCTGGATCAAGCAAGCGATCTTCCTGGCGAGAATGGCACATTGGTCGTTGTGACCAGTCGCCGTACGCCGCCAAGCATTGTCGAAGTACTCTCCGCAAATCTGCCCTCGAATGCCCGGCTGTATGGGTGGACGAGCGATCAGCGCCTCAATCCCTATGCTGCGCTGTTGGGCCTTGCTGACCGCTTCATTGTGTCGGGAGACAGCATCTCCATGATTGTGGAAGTGGCCAGACTGCGGAAACCTCTGGCAATTGCGCCCCTTCCGCCGCGCGGCGCTCCCTGGATTCGCCTCGAACAAGCCATGGCGCGCCGGTTCCGCTCGGCGGAGGCGAGTGGCAGCCATGGTTGGCGGTGGCTGAAGGCGTTTCTCCATGGCAAAGGGATCGCGCCGTTTGCACGCGATATTTCCGCCTTCCATTCAATGCTTTTCGAGAGCGGCCTGGCGGTGCCGTTGGGTGAGCCCTTTCTGGCACAATCCGATTTCCCCTCGGATGGCTTGAGCCTGGCGGTCTCGCGCATCCGGAAGCTCTTTGCCCAAGATCCACCTGCGGACCGGAGGGTTTCGGACTCCAAGGCATAACGGCCCGATTGCGGAAAGCTTCAAACGCCCGCCTCCTCCTGGCCCAGTCCCAGCTGCTTCCGGATTCGGGCCACAATTTCATCCACGTCATGTGAACTATTCCGCGAAATCGGCATCGTTCCCGGCAACGGCTCCTCGCCCAGCCAGGTCGCCCGTCCCGAATGCACGAGCGTCCGATGGATGTTGCGCGTATCGCGATGAAACCGTACAGGCAGTATGTAGTTGATCAGATTCACTTTGATGTCCTTGGCCCGCGCGCGTAGCGTGCTCACCAGCCACGGATGACGAACAACGACCTTTCCCGGCCGCGCCGGCGGTTCCCTCATGCCATAGCGGCCTTCCCCGAGATCGAATATATGAACGGGCTTGCCGGTGGCGCAGGCTTCCGCAAGCATTGTCATGCTGTCCCCTGTCACGATCAGATGATCCGCGAGACCGAGAAACGCGAGATAAGGGTTTTCTTTTGCTCCCCGGTCCCAGTCGAAAATGTGGCAAGGAACGCCAAGGTTTTCCGCCAGGACTTTCGTCGTGCGGCGCGGTGTACGATAGGAGCTGCACACCAGGAGCGATCCGCCCATCGGTGCAACGAGAGCGCTCGCTTCCAGAGCGAGACGCTTGGCGGCACGGCCGTCCAACGTATAGCGAGCGATGCTGCCGCCCAAAAAAACCGCGACATATGGCTTGGGCAAATGGGCAATTCTCGACGCCCAGAGCGCCGCCTCGCGCGTGATGTCCGTGGACTTCACGGGGTGAAGCGGCAGCTCGATCGTCATGACGTTCGGAGCCTGCGGGACCCAATATTGCGGGGTGGTCACGATGAGATCGTACAGCTCGGGCTTGGCCCAAGGACGCCCGAGAAACACCTGATGTGTTGGATGGTTTGCACGGCGGCTCTCGAGCCGAATCTGCGCGCATAGCGGCTCGCTCGGCGTGCCGGCGGCGATCACCAGATCGGGCCACGGCGGCCTGAAGTTACTCGACACGTGCCTCACCATTGCGGGGAAGATTGGCCCTATCATAAGATTCGCCACCATGGCGCCTCTGCGGTTCTTGAACTTGTGAATCTCGAAGGGCCAACCCAATGCCTGGGCCAGCGCCAAGACCTGAGCATTGTCGCCCGCCGTGTCGGACAACAGGGCCCAAACCCGCGGCAGATCCCGCCGATCGCTCATTGGCTTGCCGGTGGCTCGGCCGCCGGCGGCGCGGCGCGGCGCGCTGCGAAAATCGGATCGTAGAAATGCCTGAGGCCAATGGCGGCCGTTCGCGTCAAATGGTCCGCGTCCATATATAAGGGTATGCCATTCGACTCTACTCTGCAGCGCTCCTGATCGCAGAAATCCGTGGCTGGATCTATCAGGTCGGCACGGAATTTTTGCGCGGCGGCACGTAAGATTGCGAGCGCCTGACTTCGCCGCTCCTCGACCGCCTTCCGAGATGGATCCAAGGTGGAAGCGTGATGATGGAGCGCTGCTTTGGCCATCCAATAGGGTACATCATAGCCAGGCTCGGGAACGTCCATCACCAGGACGGTATGCACACCAAGATTGGAAAGTGCGGCCAAGGTCCGGTCCAATGCCTCAGAGACGTATATAGATCTGTCGCTCGTCGCATGCGGTGCATTCGGATCAAAAAATATTCCTTCCCGACCATATTCCGTCCCGAGCACTTCCCTCGGCCATCGCGCTATCAGGAAAGCCTGCGAGACATGTGATGCCTTGATCAGATCCAGCACGGCCGCGTTGTAGACGACGCAGGCATCGCGCTTCTCTTGGTGGCCGCTTACGTCTTGATAGTCGATCAACGGAGGACAGGTCGCTCGCCCAGCGAATAACCCCTTCTGGCGATAGTCCTTTGCTGCGGCGTCGATTGCCGGCGCCATCGCACCTGCATGGGAATCCCCCCAGACGATGAACTTTATCCGACCCGCTCCCGTTGACCCCACCTGGCAAAGCCTCCCGGCCCGCACGTCGGCGTCCGTCGGCCCGCTCGAACCATCCGCGAAGCATGTCGTGGCGATGAACGGGCCTTTGTCTTCCCTTGCCGCGTAGATGGCTTGAACGTCGGAAGGAAGCCTTCCCGGCAGGCCGTCAGCCACGTCAATCGTGGCGCCTACGACACAGATCATTGCGATAGTCCCGCAAGCAGCCCGCAGCAGAGCCTTTCGGTCCGTAAATAGAGTCCGCCGGCGGATCGGAAGCTCGACCAGCCACCAAGACATCGCCGCCAGGACGAGCGAGACGGACACGACCACCACCGCCTGTGTCTCGTCGAGCGGACGGCCCTGCGCATATTGCACAAACACGATTAGCGGCCAGTGCCAGAGATAGAGCGAATAGGAGATCAGCCCGATAAATACCAGCGGACCGACGCTCAGCACGCGGCTCACCGGATTGGGCGATATTCCGGCAGCAATGATCAATGCCGTCCCGACACAGGGGAGCAGCGCCCAAGCACCAGGAAAAGCCGTGCGTCCGGAAATTGCGAACAGCGCTGCACCGATCAAAGCGGCTCCCACAAGCGCGGTTGCCGCGGCGAATAGCGGACGAAGGATCAGGCATGGCGCGAGTGCAAGCAGGCTGCCAAGGCCAATCTCCCAAAATCGCGGCGGGGAAAGGAAAAATGCTTCGACCGTCGCCCGTCCCGTCAGCCAAAGATCAAGAGCGAGTGAGCCGGTGACGAGGACGGAGAGAATGAGCAGCCTGATCGGCGCCATCCATCGCTGGATCGCAAGCAAGAGGAGCGGAAAGAAAATATAGAATTGCTCCTCCACAGCCAGCGACCAGGTATGGAGCAGCGGCTTGACTGAGCTCGCCGCGTCAAAATAGCCGGCTTCACTCGCGAAATGCATGTTGGAGACGAACAGCGCTGTTGCGACGGCGCTGCGCCCGAACATGGCGAAATCGGGTGGCATGAAAAGTAAAAATGCCGCCGCCGTCGATGCCACCAGCACGGCAAGCAAAGCTGGAAGGATTCGCCGAGCACGCCGCTCATAGAAGCTCAAGATTGAAAAGCGGCCTTCCTGCATCGCTTTGGAGATCAGCGATGTGATCAGGTATCCCGAAATGACGAAAAATACGTCTACCCCGACAAAGCCGCCGGGGAAACCCAGGCCGGCGTGGTAAAGCACCACCGGCAACACCGCCAAGGCACGAAGGCCGTCTATATCCGGCCGATAGCCAGGATGATATTGCCGATAATTTCCGCGCACGACACGACGATAGAGCCCGCCCGATTCGAGACGATGGTCGATCTCGTCACGGGCTTGCCAGCGTCGTGAATCCTCCGAGCTACCGCCTCGCGAGTGCCCGCCCACAGAAAGCAAGAAAGTTCTCCTGAGCTGCGTCCACCCTTGGAGACTAAAACGTCAGTCCGACGCCACTTTGGCGACATTGGGTCTCAACTCGGTAATATCGCCATCCTGCATCTGAATGATCTTGTCGGCCACCGAGATCCATGCCGGCTGATGCGAGATCGCAAGCACTGTGATGCCGCTGCGGCTGGCCAGCTCGCGCACGTTGCTTACGATTTCCGCCTCGGTCATCGGATCGAGCGCGCTCGTCGCCTCGTCCAGGATGAGAAGCCGTGGATTGTGAACCAACGCACGGGCCAGCGAAATACGTTGCCGCTGACCGCCGGACAGCGCCGCGCCGCGCTCTCCAACCACGTGATCGACGCCGTCGCTCAGCTGCGAGACGAAATCCCAGGCCCCGGCCTGACGGAGGGCGCGTTCCACGTCCGGACGCGTGACGCTCAGCTCCCCGAGCGAGATGTTGGACATGATAGATTCATGAAAGAGCATAAGCTCCTGCGGCACGTAGCCCACCATTGAGCGCCACTTAATAATGTCGAGCTCTTGAAGCGGGATTCCATCGACCAGTATTTGCCCGCTAGTGGGGCTGTGCAATCCCATTATCAGGTCGACGAGCGTGGTCTTGCCCGCACCCGACGGGCCGATAATTGCGGTGATGCGGCCGGCCGGAATCATGAACGAGGCATTCTCCACGACGTGCTTCTTATCAAACGCCATGAATACGTCGCGAATCTCGATGCAATGCTCCAGAGTCGGCGGTCGTCCCGGGCGGATTTCCTCGCGCGCCGTCAGGGCATCCTCAATAGTGCCGTGAATCGCCCAATAGCCGCTTTCCGAGATGTTGACGCTCTGCAGATCCTCTTGCACCTGGCCGATAACCGTGACTGTTTTAACCAGCAGTAGGGTCATCACGACAAGCTCCGTCAGCGGAACCGTCGCGACTTTCAACGTCACGTATACGCCGATCCCCACGCAGAGGAAGACGATCGGCTCTTGCAACAGCCGGCCGGCGTGCTTAGCAAAGAACTGCCGGCGCATGGCGAGGTCGATCGCTTGCACGTCCCTGGCCAAAAGCACTCCAAAACGGACTTGCCGACCCATCGCCTTGATCGGCTTAAGCCCACCCAGCACATCCGCAAGGCGCACGATCATGTTTCTCGTTTTCTTGGTCTGCTTGCGCGCGTAGCGGCGCGTGATGACAATGAAACGATTCAACGACAGCATCAGCACGATTCCGATCGTCGCAGCGAACAGCGCGATCTTCCATGAAACGGCTGCGGTGATCGTCAGATACACTGCCACCTGGATGAGGTGAGACAGGAGTTGGGCGACCGCATTGTAGGCCTCACTGGCGCGCTGAGCTTCCATACTGAGCGCAGTAGCAAACCGCCCCATCGGTTGGTGGATGAAAAAACCCCAGCGCGCCTCCAGCAAGGCGTTGATGAGGTTCATTCGCATGCGCGTGCCGACGTCGGCGACCGCATGCCCGACGTGATGCATTGCAAGAAGGCTCAGCAGCGCCTTGCCCAAGAGCCCAAGCACCAAGGCGGACAGGAGGAACAGCGATCCTGTGGGCAGCCCAAGCGCTTGCATTGCGTCGAGTACGTAACCGGCAATGGCTGACTTCTTGCTGACGCCGCCTGAGTCGCCGGCGGCAATGATCAGAGGAATTAGACTGGCGATCCCGATGCCCTCGGCCGCGCCGCTCCCCAGCAGGCACAGAAGAACGAGCGTACTGCGCATGGGCGGCGTTGCGGCCGCGATGCGTAAGACTGCCGACGGCAGAAACTCGGCCTTCGGCTTTGAGGCTGACCTGCGTTCACTGGACATGATGCTCCGCAGATTCGCATTCGACCGCCTATGCTACCTCGAGGCGGTCCAGCAGCTGACCTGAGCGAGTGAGAATTAACAATACTGCAAAGATTCCTCAATAGAACAGGCTCGCGCACTTGCTGCGGCACAGTGACATCCCGGACGACCGAAGCGGAAGACAATCTGCGACCTCAACTGATTTCCGCTGTCGGCTCTCCCGGCTCGTCCATAACTTTGTCACAGAAGCCGACCCCAAGCCTACGCGGATTATCCGCCTTCTGGCGGTCTTGACATGACCCCATCGGCGGCGCCCAATTGCGAGAACCCGCTCCGTGGGCCACTGAACAGTGCCCGGATCGTACTGCAGATTCATGCCGATCGGAACGGATCGTCAGTGTTCCGTAAGCAGCGGCCGCGAATACTGCGAAGACTCGGACTGAAATATGGACGACCTGGTTGCCAGACCGGCACCAAAAAAGGAGGTCGCCAATGGTGCTGCCCATGGACCATGCGCGGGTGCGCGGCTACCGTTTCACACGCAGGTTCAAATCTGATTCTGAGGTGGAGCCGCCGCCTGAAGCGGATCAAGCAGCCGATTGGGAAAGACGAGAGGCCAACGATTCGACTCCGGCCAGCAGACTCTTCTCCACTGCGCCGCTACCACCTTCGAACACCGAGCCGCGAAACGGGATCGCAGTTGCCTCGTTGACAACGCTCATATTTCTGGCAATGGCAGTCGCAATCTCCACGATTGCAGGAACGCAATTCACGGTACCGCGCTCGGGCGATATTCCTGGGCTCCATATCAACTACTGGATTCCACCGATCGCCGCCGCGATGGGCTATCTGCTTCTACAATGTTCGACCCACTTCCTGGGTCACACGAAGCCATCGTGGCGAACGATAGCCAAGAGGGCGGCCGGTGACTATCTTCTGCTCGGACTTTTCATTCTGGTCGTCTACATCCATTTCAACATCAAGATGTGGATACCGGTCATCAATCCAAATTTGTTTGACCAGGACTACTTTGCCGTAGATCAGGCCGCCAGACCCCTGATCCTGTTGTTCGATGATCTACGTGGTTTCCTAGCGCGGATATTGCCGCACGCTGACCTGTGGTATCAGGCCGCATTCTTCGCGGTTTTCGTTCTCTCCTTTCTGTGTCACGCGCTCGGGCGACGGCGCTTTCACTACCATAATATGACCGCATTGCTGCTGATAGAGTCGGTGGGGCCACTCACCTATCTGATCGCGCCTGCGGTTGGCCCGTTCATTTATCAGCATGGCGCGAATGCCCTCGCGACCGCTGCCGAACTCCGGATGTATGGCGTCTATGAACTGGCGAAAACGGGCGGCGCCGCTTGGATCAAGGAATACGGCGGACAATTCTTCGCGGAACCTTTGGCCGCAATGCCTTCGCTCCATGTCGGTGCTTCCTTCATCATCGCGTATTACGCAGTCAAAGCCAGGTTATGGGTGGCGCCGATCGCAATCTTCGCGTTCTGTTGGATCTTCATCGAATCGGTTGCTGCGCGCTGGCACTATCTCGTCGATTTACCCGCGGGGATTTTGCTGGCGGTCGCCGTCATCGCCGTCACGAACCGTCTATATCGTCGCGTTCCGACCGAGGAGGCCGGCGCTGAAGAGCCCGGAACGGGGCAGGGTCGGCCGGCCGATAGAGGCGTGCCGGCTGGTGCGCCACATGCAAGAATCTCCCAAACAGCGAGCCACCGGCAGCCGACCGTCTGGGTCCTGAAATGCCATCGCGTTGGTGATCATGCGCAAAGTCTGGCGCTCGCTCATGCGCTCGGATGGCCATTCGTCGTAAAGGAGACGAGATTCCACTGGTACGAATTGTTCTTCGCACTGGCCTCGCGCGCGACCCTGGCAGGTCTGGATCGCCGCCTCTCCAGTCCGCTGGCCCCGCCTTGGCCGGATCTCGTCATTCTGGCTGGCCGCCCGAATGAAACACCCGCCAAATGGATCCGGAAACAATCGGGGGGACGGACTCGGATCGTGGTGATCGGCCGCTACTGGACACCACCGAAAGAGCTTGATCTCGTCGTCACCACCCCTCAATTCCGGCTGCCTGCAAATCCCAATGTCTTGCACAACAATTTTCCATTGCAAGCGGTGACCAAGGCGGCACTCGCCGAAGCAGTCGAAAATTGGGCGCCGCGCCTTGGCGGCTCTCGCAGACCCTATCTGACCGTCCTCGTCGGCGGGTCGAGCGGCCCCTATATTTTCAGCCGCGAGAGCGCGCGCCGCCTCGGCCGGGAAGCAAGTGCGCTTGCCCGCTCGCTGAATGCCACACTTTTGGTGAGCACGAGTGCACGAACCACGCGCCGCGCCATGCAAGCGCTTGAGAGCACCATCGACGTACCCTGCCATTTCTACCGCTGGCGGCAGGACGATCCAAAGAATCCCCATCTCGGCTTTCTGGCCTCGGCCGATGCCATCATCGTAACAGGTGATAGCTTGTCGATGCTGGCAGAGGCCTGTAGCACTGGCCGGCCGGTTTATATCTTCGAATTCGGCGGTGGGCCGGCGGCGATGCACGGCCCTCGCTCGCGCAACGGAAAGGTGCACCAGTGGTGGCACTGGTCGCAGCTCAGGGACCAAGGTGTGTTGGGTCTGCCATATGCATTTGCCATCGATCTGCCGGCGTGGCGTCTCAATCGCAGCAGAGACATCCGCTTGGTCCAGGATCGTTTTGTTGCATCGGGACGGGCCCGATGGCTTGGCGACGGCTCGACAGCGCCGATGTGCACAGCACCCGCCGACGATCTACAACAGGCTGTAGAGTGCGTCCATAAACTGATGAAGGCAAAACCGAGCTATATCGCCGATGTCAGGCAACGATCCGGCTTGGCAGGCCACATGGCTGAGAGCCCTTCTAGTGAAACAGACGGCGCTGGGTCATCTCTGGCATACCCGGCTTCTTCATTTCGGCGAACAACGCCGACGACACAGTGATGCGATCGAAACCGACGCAAAATCCTCTGACCGGCACGCCGCCGCGCCGCGATCCGGTGGTGTGGCTTCTCCTGTCCGAAAAGACCGGTGATAACGCCCAGCTATTGGCGTTGGCCGAAGTGCTGCCATGGCCCTGCCTGATCAAGCGCATTGCGGTTCGAGAGCCTTATGTGGTCGCAAAGCCAAGAGTCTCGGCATCACTGCATCACATCGACCCCGCGCGGTCGGATGCGCTGGAACCGCCATGGCCAGACCTCGTGATCACCATCGGTCGCCGCATGTCGATGGTGGCTCTCTGGATCCAGGATCAAGCCGGAGGACATACCAAGCTGGTATTGATCGGCGCTTCCAAAGGCCTGGCCGGCCGATTTGATCTGAGCGTCGTCTCCGAACAGTACCAGCTTGCCCATCGGTCGAATTTGATGAGGATCACCTATCCACTTCAGCGTATCGACGAGGCTGCGATCGTCGCCGAAGCGGAAGCCTGGCGCGGCGAGTTCAAGGGCTTGGCTCGCCCGCTGATGGCGATCTTGGTCGGCGGCAGCACCAAAGCCGTGCAGTTCGATGCCGCTGTCGCCGCACGGCTGGCGCACGATGTGGCCGAACTCGCGCGGCGGGAACAAGGCACGCTGCTCGTCACGACCAGTCGCCGCACGCCGCCTGCCGTTGTGCAAACGCTAGAACAGGTGCTGCCGGCGGACACGATTCTCTATCACTGGACAGCGGAGAATTTACGGAATCCCTATCGGGCGCTTCTCGGGTTGGCCGATCGCTTTGTGGTAACCAGCGATAGCCTGTCGATGTTGATGGAGATTGCGCGGCTCGGTCGACCGCTTGCGATCTATCCCTTGCCGGCGTCCTCCTGGTTTGCCAGACGGCCGTTCAGCGCGCCGCCGAGCACAATGCCAGGAACCCGACGCTTGCCGGAGGGTCACAGTCGTGCCCCAGCTCCACTGCTTGATACAATCGCAAAGCGCCTAGCGACAATTGGCCGGCATCGTGACTTGACCGCAATCCCCCAGCTCCTGGTGAGAGATGGGTTCGCCGTATGGTTTGGCGAGCCGTTCCGGCTTGATGGTCGTCGCCCGCCGGATGAACTAGCTGAGGTCGCCGCGCGCATCGTCGCCCTGGCGGAGACGCATCGGATCGGAGTGGCGCCGGTGCAGCAGGCCACTGGATCGGATTCGCAGAAGCCGGCCGCCGCTCCGTGATGAGGAATGGGTGCTCCGGCGGGGGGCAGATTCCGCTGATTGGGTCTGAGGGATTGAAGCGTGGTACAATCTGTAGTGAGGTCGTGGTTCGACTGGAAAGACAGGAAGGATAATCCTGTCTTCTGGTATCAACGCGTGCCGATCTGGATCGGCACCCAGGCCATCCTCCGAACCAGTTTGACGGCCGACGACGTCCCCAGCCTGCGGTTCCTCGGCGACCTTCCCAACACCGGCGGCAAGGCGGTGCTTCTGGCCTGCTGCGACGAGGTCTATTTCTATCGATTTGCTCATCAGCTAGTCGTCAGCGGGCTTCAGGCAAGCCCCGGCCTATGCATTCACATTCATATCTATGAACCGACCAGCCGGTGCCTCGAAGATGCTGCAACGCTGCGATGCCGCCTCGGTGACCGGCTGACCTTTTCCCACGAACCGGCGGGCCGCAGTCCCTACAAGACCGCAAGTCCCTACTTTTTTGCGGCAGGGCGCTTCGCCGTCGCGCATCATATTCTGGAGAGGACCAGGGTCCCTGTGCTTGTCATCGATGCCGACGGCATCGTTCGCCGCGATCTGGAGCCTGAAATAGCCGATCTCGCCAACTGGGATGTAGGCCTTATCCTGCGGACGTCCCGCAGACGGCAATGGCGGAAAGTTCTTGCGTGTGCGGCGCTATTCAATCCAACGCCTGCAGGCCAGCTTTTTTCGACACGCCTCGCCGCTGCGATCGAGCGTGCATTGCGGCGAGCGCCTCTCTTTCACACGGACCAGATCGTTCTTCATTATCTTTGCGAGCACTACCGTCATCATGCAGGCGCGTTGCGGATAGCCGACCTGGGCGGACGCTGGGCGGACCATCATTTTCATCCTGAGAGCCTGATCTGGACGGCAAAAGGCAATGCGCGAAAGCTTGAGTTGGTCCAGATGGCTATGCCCGATCCGGCCCAGACTTCGGCAGCGACGCCGTCCGCGCCATCGAGAACGTAGTGCCTGAAGTCCGCAGCCACCTTAAATTCGCGCGCCCGGAAGGCTCGGCCTCACTGGAGCCAGCACGGTCCGAGTTGAAGCGGATCGAATGTGAGCTGGACACCCTGCTGAACCTGATCCTCAAGGGCAAGGCCGCCGACAAGATCAACGCCAAGATGGTCCAGCTCGAGGGGCGAAAGGCGGAGCCTGAGCAACTGTTCGCCGATGTCGAAGAGCCGCCACCCCTCCTCCATCCCGAGATGGCAACCTTCTATCGGGAACAGGTCGGCGCTCTCCATGAGGCGCTGCCAGAGGCCGATGAATTGAGGATCGACGTCCGGGGCAATCTGGCCGGAATCCTTGCTATCTTCCTCAAAAGCAAAACCCCGGCGACTGGGGCCGGGGTTTCGCAATTTGTGTTGGTTGCGGGGACCTG
>Ga0207428_10000090_pt1 | contig 127025 bp, 136 predicted proteins | sample RhiMethybrSRZTD1_FD_187600 | JGI IMG/M metagenome (GOLD analysis project Ga0207428, IMG submission 187600) | Populus rhizosphere microbial communities from Tennessee, USA - Rhizosphere MetaG P. TD hybrid SRZTD1 (SPAdes) (version 3) | ecosystem: Host-associated > Plants > Roots > Rhizosphere >... | reverse complement strand
AGTGCCGCTTGATCTGCTGTTTGAACGTCATTTACACCATTTGTGTAAAGACTGCCGGCACTAGTTACTATTATGCTCCACATAATGAATAGCGAAAAGAATAGGCCTATCCAAATGTCCTTTTTCATTAACTTGATTTCTTTTCTAGTTACGTTGGGCCTCCCTCTTCCTATCTCCTTTATCTTGTGTTTTGATACATCTTCTTCAGCTTCTTCGGATGTCTGCCAGAAAAGAAGGTAAGGTGATATAGTTGTACCGATAACAGCCACAAACATCACTGCAAAATCAGAGGTAAAACTTATTTGAGGAATTATAGTTGCAAGAAAAATTTCTATGGCATTGCCTCCTACAATTATTGCTGTTATGACATATGCAAAAAGTGAAAGTACCAAGTACTTTAGTACTGTGACATACTTGTCATAAGGAATCATAATCTCTGAAGCTATTATAATACCTGAAAAAACCAAGGATGTAAACACAACAGGGATTTGAGGAAACAAGATCTTAATTGATGCAGACATGGCACCTAGATCAGCTCCAATATTAATTGTGTTTGCAATTATAAGAAGAGTTGAAATTGGATAAACAATATTGGTAGAATATTTGTTCTTTATGAGAGCAGCCAAACCATTTCCACTCAGAAGACCAATTCTGGCACACATTTCTTGAATGACAGTTATCATTGGTAACAGGTACAAAGCCATCCACAACATCCCAAGACCAAACTTTGCACCTGCCTGAGAATATGTTGCTATACCTGATGGATCATCGTCTGAAGCACCGGTTATTAGTCCAGGGCCTAACGATTTTATCGTATTGGGAATTGATTGTAAACGGAATTTCTTGAATGGTGAATTAGAATTTTTTTTAACTTTCTTTCTTTCTCCCAATTCAGGAACGATTGACTTTGTCATCACAAGTATTTAGTATTTGTTACGAACTACGAACTAGTTCAATGCGTCTGTGAGTCTGATTGTAGACGTACTCTACATAAAAATTTTTTTTAATTATGGTTAGTACTTTTTAATAATATGATTATTCTGCATTCGAACTGTCATCTATCATTAAGGTTCTGTATCAACTTATTTATATTGTACCAACTACTCAATTCTGTATTATTCCAATCTTCAAAGTGAATTACTTTAGAAAGTATCGTTCTTTTCAACCAACCAACTCTTTCTAAATCTGGTCTATCTTCGAATTTATTGACATATCCCAGACAAAGGTACGCTATTGGTTTAACATGGTTGGGTATCCCTAAAATCTTGCGTAAATCGTCAATTGAGAGTATGCTGACCCAACCTACTCCTATTCCTTCAGCCCTTGCTGTTAACCATATGTTTTGTATAGCACAACAAACGCTATATTCGCCTGTTTCTGGTATTGAAGTTCTCCCTAAAATAAAAGGCCCAAACCTCTCAGGATCGTATGTCACACATATATTAATATCAGATTCTAGAATGCCCTCTAATTTTAATTTAAAATACTTATCTTGCTTATCTAAATCGTTATTAAGCAAGGAAATAGATTTTTCACGTTCGAGAATAAAGGAATTCTTAACTTCTAATCTTGTAGCTTTATTCTTTATTAAAATAAAATCCCAGGGCTGTGAGTAGCCAACCGACGGTGCATGATGAGCTGCATTTAGAATTTTTACAAGCACATCATCTGGAATCTTTTTGTCGATAAAATGAGATCTGACATCTCTGCGAGAAAAGACGGCCTTATAGAGACCCTCTTTTTCACTAAACGTAAATGAATCAAGATCGGTAGACAATTTACTATCGTCAGATTGTAGTGGTGATTATATGTTTCATTGTAATCGCATTATAATAGGAAAGATAAGGCATAAAAATATAATCACCAAAACATTCAGCATTACCTTATTAATAAAACGGCACCGGGCGAGTGATGCACAATTTTGCTTGAGACACTGCCAAGTATTAACTCCTTAAACTTTCCTAGTCCTCGACTTCCCATGATTACAAGGTCAAATTTCTCTTTTTTGTTATAATCCAAAATTACAGAAGCAGGATTGCCCTGAAGAAGAAAGGTTTTGATAGTTAATCCTTTTTGATTGGCTATTTCTGAACATTTCAAAAGTATACCTTGATTTTCTTTTTTGTAGGCTTCTAGTAGTTCGTTTAACATTTTTTCCGATCCAATATGTGTTATCGGAACTTCTTCCATCACATGAATTACAGTAATATTTGAACCTAATTTTTCTGAAAGAAGTAGTGCTGCATCTAAAGCTCTGTAAGAATTATCCGATCCGTCAATAGGTACAAGTATATTTGTAAACAATTAAGATTAATAATTTGACTGTATCTAATAAATGTGATATCTATTGCCATTATGATCTGAATTTCATAATTAAACTTTCTATACTGTGTGCTGGTAAATTTATAATTATAGATATAGAAGGAAATTAAAAAAAGTAGAGGGATTTCTGGATCTTAACTTTTATATCCGTAGTCAGAGTCTTTAAAGCAATGAAGTACTTCATAATCTGCTAGATTATTTGAAAGGTCTTGTCTTTTTTCGATACATTCTTTTGTTTCACTATCTTCTTGTTTGAAAATTTTCGAATTTTTGAAATCTTTCCAATTCATACTATCGTCACTTGCCTTACCCTTATCTATTTTCTTTACAAGTTCCTCCATGGTAGTATCACCAGCCCAAATTTTTTTAGCGGCATATACCTGACCACCGGTTGCAGCTAATAAGACTCCAAACGTCAAAGTCAAAATAGATGCCAATACAAAGATGCTTTTCACTGGTTGTTTCTTGTTCATTAGTTTTAGCTAAAATTGGTGATAAATAAGTTAATACATTATAATAATTGTATAATGTGACCTCTATTTGATATAAAAACCAATAACAAATATGTTTTTTAATACATTTTTTTTATTTAATCCATTGTTTTTTTGAAATATTATCTAGATTTGACATACATCTAATATGGAATAGTCTACTTCCACTTATAGAAATTAAGCTAATCTATTAAATATTGAAATTTAATTTAGATTTTCAAAGCTATATCGTTTAATATAATTATAGATCAAGTAAAAAATATTAGACGACACGTAAACTTGCTGATAAGATTTAATATTTAAGCTTAATTTGCAAAGTTGCTCTTGCTTATTGAAAATATGTGTAAACATGTGTAAAAGCGCCTCTGATATATCTTCAAGTTCTAATTTTTATATATTGATAAGCATCTGTTGAATTTTCGAACGCATAATGCACTTTTTGAAATTGTTCTCTAAATTTAGTCACATCCATCCGCACTCTTGTACTATCTGATTTGTCAATTACAACTTGTTTGATGAATGATGCTATCTCTTTCATCTCACTTTCTTTCATTCCTAATCTGGTTACTTCAGGTACCCCTATCCTTATTCCGCTTGGATGCATATAGTGTTTACCAGATTTGATATCGCCTGGCAATAGTTGTCTGTTAAGAATAATGTTTGCTTTTTCTAATTCTTTTTCTATAGTTCCACCATCCCCAAACTTGGAAACATCTACAGCCATCTGATGTGATTCAGTATATCCCCGTTTTTCTCCTAAAACTGTAAAACCGAAACTAGCAAGTGATTCAGCAAGGGTTTTTGCATTCCTAATGACTTGTTTTGCATATTCCTTTCCAAATTCTAGGGATTCTGCCAAAGCTATAGCCTTACCCGCGACATGATGGAGATGATGACTGCTTGTATTTCCGGGAAAAATAGCTTTCTTTATGTTATCTGCATATCTTTCGAATGATATGATAATTCCTCCTTGTGGACCCCAGAGAGTCTTGTGGGAGCTCATTGTCATAAAATCTGAGCCCTCTCTTATCGGATCTTGAAATTCTCCTCCTGCTATCAATCCAGCAACGTGAGCACCGTCGTAATTTATGTAAATATTATTATCATGCATAAAACTTGCCAATTCTTTGACCGGATGAGGAAAAAGAAAAAGACTTCCTCCAAACATTGCTATCGCAGGTTTCTTGCCACTTGCTATCATTTCGGTGACCTTCTTCTTGGTAGCGTCCACATCAATTGTCATATCTTCCTTTGAGAATGGATAATGTTCTATATTGAGCCCGTGCACTAGACCGGCTGTCCCAGAATGTTCCCTTTTACCATGAGAAATATGTCCTCCACTAGGAATAGATGCAGCCAGCATGTAGTCTCCCGGATTAGAAAAGGCGGAGTATATTGCAAGATTTGCAACAACACCCGAAGTAGCTCTACAATCAGCAAATTCAGATTTGAAAACCGTTCTTGCTAATCCATTACAAATTATTTCCACTTCATCAATGTAGATACATCCTGCATAGACACGTTCACCCGGCCAGCCCTCTGCATACCTATTGCCAAAGTCTGATACTATAGCTTCTCTTACAGCAGGACTCGGAATATTTTCACTTGCAATTAAAGGAATAGAGGAGTTAAACCATTTATGATGCCTTTCAACAAGATCGAACACCTTATAATATGATTCTTTAGCGTTCATAGTGATGGTTATGTTGACTTTAAGATCCTAATTTAAAATATTGCTTGTTATGTCTTTGAGAAATTATTTGCAAATTCACGTCAGGCAAATGGTCATCATATTTGATTGTTATTTCACAACTTTTAATTTACTCCAGTTTGGACTCAAAGTGATGGATATGGATAAAAATAATCTAAAATGTGTCTTATGTGGTAACGACTTAACCTTTAAGTACAAGTCAATGGAAGAGTGGAAGATTTCAGGTTATATTTGCGGTATATGTTATGACAAGAAGTTATCGGAATTTTATATTTCTCCAGATCGTAAGGATATTGTAAAAAGATAATATCTAATGCAATAAATCATAATTTGAAGATAAATGACAAGTAGCAAGTCTGGTTTTGGTACAAATAAAATATGAGTAAAGCAGAAAATCTAACGGTACGACTTTTGTTTTCTGCGTCTTGCTCCAGATCCACCAAATTTCTTTGATTCTGTTTGTCTGGGGTCTCCTGATAACAAGTGTCTATCAAATTCTGTAATTCTTTTACGAATTTCTGTACGTACGCTTCTTGCAAATGGGTGATCTTTCGGATCTCTGCCACCCTTGCCGGCACCCGTTAGTGCTCGACAGATAGCAACAGTACTTGCAAATGCCTGTCCCATGAAACCCCCTCCGTGCACCTTGACACTTATATCTACCTTATCCCTGTAATCACCTATCAATTTAAGGGGAACAAGTACTAATTCTCTTGCTACTTCAGAATTCAATAATTCGGCCGGTATGTTGTTTATTCTAACTTTTCCCGTTCCCTTTGAAATTGTTGCCACAGCTCTACTTGATTTTCTTTGGCCTGGATAAAGATCTATTTTATTCATAAGTATCTAACCCATTCCAACCTATTTGTTTTGCTAATTCTCCAAGAGTTGTAAAATATGATGGAGGTTTTCTAATTTTAGAATCCTCAAACGTTTCAAGTTTCGTATTCTTGAGCGCTGGTGGTATTGCGATATAGATTCTCAATCTCTTTAATGCTGTTATTCCACTAGATTTCCTTTTTGGTAACATACCTCTAACCATTCTTGTGAGGATTTTATCAGGCTTTCTTGGATGAAATGGACCATGAATGGGATTTGTCGCTGATGATATTTCTAAAAATTCTTTATATATTTCGATAGTCTTGTACCTATTGCCTGAAATCATGCATTTTTCTGCATTTACTACTGTGACATGATGGCCTTTGAGTAATAGTTTTGAAATATGGGAACACATTCTCCCTGCAATACAGTCCGTTGCATCAATGGTTAAACTCTGAATAGGTTTTTGTTTTTGCTCAACAAGCTGTTTAACCAATTATTCTTACCCCCTTACCATCTGGGTATTTCTTTATCAAGCTATCAAGAGGAAGTATTTTTCCACCAGCATCAAGTATCTTTCTTGTAGCTACTTCTGAAATAGTGAAACACCACACTGTTAACTTGTGACTTATTTCACCAGAGCCCAATATCTTCCCTGGTACTATGACAACCTCTTTATCCTTAGTAACGTGTGCCAATTCACCTATGTTTACTTCCCTTCTGTTAGATCTCGACCCAGAGAGCTCTTTTATTACGGCTTTCCATATTGGCACTTTATTTTTCTTTAGAGCATTCCTTAGAGTCCAAATCGTATTGTTTAAAGTATCAGGAAACATGAAATATTCTCGCTATCCTTAAACCCCAAATAAACGTATACCTAAACATTCTTTGGTAATGATAGTGATTGAATCACACTATCTAATTCCTTGATTTTTGAGCCTAGAATTTTGGCAGCCTCTAGCACAATCTCTTGTGGTGTTAATGAGCCATTTGATTCAATCACAAGTATAGAATCATCTTCCTCCTTGCCATCTTTAACTACTGCAACCGAGGTTGGTTGCCATTTCGCGTGGCTTTTTCCGGTTCCTAACCTTGCATATGCCTCAAACTTTAATTTTTGAGCTGGAGCTAAAGATACTATTGGGATTTCATTATTTACAGGTTTTACAACTTCGTCTTCAGATATTAATTCTGCAGAAGTAATTACTTTAGTCTTGTCTTGAGATTCAGCATCAAGAACTAATAGCACTCTACACTTTGAACATCCAAGGGTGCTTTTACAGTCACATAGATGCGGCATTACAAATCTCTCAAGATCTGTACGCAATGGAATTAGTCCTAGTCTATGGGCTATAGCTTCATCATGCATCACAGATGAGTTTTCTAGTATTACTACATCATCAATTGCAAAAGTAGGGACTTGACTGATAGATAATCTTCTTAACGCATTGACATACTGCCTTGGAATATCGTTAAATTCAATAACAATGTGATTATTATCTCTTTCAAGAATCTTAATAGAGTTCAAACCGTCCACGAAATTTTACTAACGTGCACTTAAAAATCTACCGAAAATAGCTATCATAATCATACTGATTTGTATCAAAAGCTTAATCCTTTGTAATGCAATAAATTGTCTAACTTGAATAGTATTATCAAACTTGAATATTTCGGAATATCCCCATTTGAAATAGAAGTCATCTATAATACACTTTCTAAGTTTTTGTTAGTCGATGAAGGAGAAATTTTGGTTGAGGAGTCTGAATACGTAAGTCTGCTAAATATCGAATTTCCAGTTGCTTATGATGAGTATTTCTTTCAATCATTTGGTTTTGATAATTGGCAGAAAATTAAGTATGTACTTAAAGAAATGAAACGTAGGAGAGGTAGAAAGCGGTTTAAAATAACACTATCTTTTTGTGGAATATCAACAGACATAAATTCAAAGTTGGTATTTTCGTTGACTAGTGAAATTGGTCCACAGTTTGAGCATGCAATTGAAAAAATAGAACATATCATAGACACAATTCATATAGAAATCAAAAATCTTGAATCAAAAAGACAATCTGTGTCGTATACATATGATGCAATTGCTATGAAGTGGGTTTTAGCTGATATAATTTAATGACCCTAAAAGTGGAATCAAGATGCATATTATGTGTGAGGAAGGCCATTGAGGAAAAATATTGTAAATACCATTATGAGGCGTTACAATCTCTAAGGGTTCATTATGAGATATGGAAAAGCCGTTACGGGAAAATTTCTTGGCATGATTATCTAAGAAGATTGAAGAAAATAAAGTATACTGGTAAATGGGTTAAGGAAGTCGTTGAAGTAGAATTAAAAAATGTGTAGAAAAATGAGATTATGATTCTTTTTGTTTACATTTCTCCCATGCCACCAGGAGGCATACCGCCACCAGGAGGACCACCTCCAGACTTGCTGGAAGCTATTACGTCATCAATTCTAAGAATCATGGATGCAACTTCCGTTGCTGATTTAATAATTTGTTCCTTAACACTGAGCGGTTCTACAATATCTAGTTTGGACATATCCACAACCTTTCCAGCTCTTGCATCAATACCACTCCATTTTGATCCCTTTGTTTGTTTGGAGCGTAGTTCTGTAAGAGTATCTATTGGATCCATTCCAGCATTCTCTGCTAACGCGAGTGGAATAACTTCAAGGGATTCTGCAAATTTATCTGCTGCTAATTGTTCTCTTCCAGACAACGTGGAAGACCACTCTCTTAGTTTTCCTGCAACATAAGATTCTGGTGATCCACCTCCCGCAACTATCGAGGGTTTTTCCATGACATCCTTTGTAACCATTAGGGCATCATGTATTGAGCGTTCGGCCTCATCAACCACCCTTTGTGAACCTCCTCGAATAAGAATAGTAACAGCCTTTGGATGTTTACATCCCTCAATGAAAACCCATTTATCAGTTTCAACCTTTCTCTCCTCTGCGAGATCTGCTGAACCTAGATCTTTAGAGCTCAAGTCCTCAAGATTATTAACAATTCGAGCACCTGTTGCCCTGGACAATTTGGTCATATCGCTTTCTTTTACCCTGCGAATTGCCAAAATGTTGGATTTTGCCAAATAATGTTGAGCAACATCATCTATGCCTTTTTGACATATAGCTACATTTGCACCTGATGAAATTATCTTGTCTACCATGTTTTTTAGCATTTTATTCTCTTCTTCAAGAAACATCTTCATTTGATCTGGAGAATTAATGTTGATTTTAGCATCAAATTCAGTTTTCTCTATTTCTAAAGCAGAATTTATAAGTGCAATCTTTGCCTTTTCAACTCTCTTTGGCATTCCACCGTGAACAACTTCTTTATCTAGAACAATTCCCTTTATTAGTTTGGTATCTCGTAATGAGCCCCCTGTTTTCTTCTCAACCTTGACATCATCAATATCTATGATATAAGCAGATTCGTTTGGTTCTGAAACCTGTAAGGCTGCATTAACAACCACTTCAGATAATTCATCAGAGTCCTTTGAGACAAGTTTGGTTTGCATCGATGTTCTTGCTACTTTAATTAACTCAGATTTATTGCCTGGATCTATTTTTTGTGCGAGGTGATTAAATATTTCAATGCTCTTTAATGCACTCTTTCTATATCCATCAACAATAATAGTTGGATGAACATCCTTTGTGATTAATTCCTCCGCTTTTTCAATCAATGCACCTGCTAAAACTACTACAGATGAAGTTCCATCACCTACTTCATTATCAGTAGCCTTACTGATTTCAACCATCATCTTTGCAGCCGGATGCTGTACGTCAATTTCCTTTAGTATTGTTGCACCATCGTTAGTTATTGTTACATCTCCTAGTCCATCAACCAACATCTTATCCATCCCTCGTGGACCCAATGAGCTCCTTACTACTTCAGAAATTAATTTTGCCGCGGCGATATTATTTTTTTGTGCATCACGTCCCTTCGTCTGACTTGCTCCTTCTTTCAATATTAAGACAGGCATACCGCCTGCCGAACCTTGTTGAACTGACATTTATTTTATCATTTCTCCTAAAATTTAATCTAAAATCAAATTTTGGGATATTTTAAATTTGCGACAATAGAAAAGGATATTCAAATTTAGACTATTAAGTGGTCAAATTTTCCTGCCATCAGATCAGGGTAGATTTCCCTTGCCGGTTTGTCCTCTACTTTAATTCCACTACTTACACAGGAGCCTATGATTTCCTTTACACTTGATTTTAGGCTTGTCGCATACGAAATATCAATTTTCATTTTGGCTATTTTTACAATTGCTTCCATGGAAATATTTCCAACAAAGTCTTTTCCCGCCGTACCAGATCCTTTGGATATATTAGCTTCTTTTGCTATCAGAGCAGTAGTAGGAGGTACTCCAACTTCTACGTTAAATTTTTTTGTGTCTGGATCAACATCCACTTTTACAGGCACCTTCATTCCATGAAACTCTTTGGTTTTTTCATTAATCGTATTAACTACCTGCAATACGTTAATACCCATCGGGCCTAAAGCAGGTCCAAGGGGAGGTCCAGCACTAGCTTCACCACCGCTTACAAGAGCAGAAATAGATTTTTTTTGTTCCATCTTAGACCAGTCTTAGATTTATATTCTTTAATTTAATAGTTTTTGCACCATTCTATGATGCCTTTTTTAGATAATTCGCATCTACGGTTACAGGTATTTGATATGGGGAATCTAGCAATAACACAGTGGCTTCTTGTTTTTCGTAATCAACCCTAGTTATCTTAGCCTTCATGGATTTGAATGGCCCAGCTATTACTTCAACTGTATCATCTATGCTTAATTCCGATACTACTGGTCTTTTCACTAGATAATTTTCAATGTCCTTGTATGGTAATTCTCCACGAATTTGACCTTTGACATGTCTTACCCCAATAAGAGCGTCGTAAGCAATATTAGAATTAGGAGCTTCAATAATTATGTAACCCTTAAAACTATCAAGTAGCAATATGGAACGCACAGCAATCTTCTTTGAGTTTATCCTATTTTGTGCCAAATTTACTACAATGTGTTCCTGACCACCACTTGTTCTAATTGCAAAAAATTTTGAATCTGATTCTTGGCTACTGGCTTCTACTTGCGGGTTTTCAGTGCTAACCTTAGTATCAACTGATTGATCCTTGGGTGTATCATATTCGGATCTGTCAGTCTCTACGGATTTTTCTTCGTCTATGCTCTCGGTCTTTTCGGAGGTAGTTCCAGTCTTCATATCCGAGTCGTCAGTAAAAACCTTATCCAGGTCATCAAGGTTGTCTTCTTTTTCTACAGTACTACCTTCCAATTATATTCAGCATACGATAGCTTGTTACAATTTATAAGTTTAATCAAAGTTTATTCTTTTTTCAAATAATCGTCATTCATAGTGTGAAAAAGGGATCAATCGCATCTAAATACTGAATTCCTTACGCCCGCATATTTTTCTTTCTGGATGCAATTGAAGATGCAAAATAAATAATAAATCCACATATGGCCATTATCAATCCATAAAGGGATAAGGACCCTTTGCTCAAGTAGGTACCAATTCCTACGATTATAGCTCCCATGACTAGTAGTACCATCCCAATTCTAGCGTACCTTGGAATACTTTTTGACATTTTCTTTTTTCTTAGTTAAATTCTAATTTTAATTACTAATATAACTTATCATACGAAAGATACTTGAAGTGAACTAGAGTGAGCAAAACATCACATTTTTATTTAAGAATATATTATTTGTCGTTACCAAATGAAGATAGCAGTCGTTGGAATGGGAGTTGCAGGTGCTTATCTTATGAACGGACTCGGCAAAGATCACGATAATATCGTGAAAGGATTTGAAAGAATGCCTATTGAACAACATGATGCAGTTTGTGCGTGGGCAACCTGTGAAAATATAATGCATGATTTGATTAAAGAATGTGGCCTTAATTTTGATGACTATATTTTACATGAAGGAAAAAGCATGAGGGTAGATATGGGTCAAGGTAGTAAAGAGGATAAAAGCATTAATGTTGGATTGAACGGAATGGTTACTTATGATAAATTGAAGTTAATTAAGGATATGATACGAGGTACCAATATCCAGTTTGGGGTTATTCCAAAGAAAGAGAGTCTTGAATCAGAGTTTGATCTTATTATTGATTCTACAGGTTTTCATCGTAATTATTTGCCGCGTCCCCAAAATGAAATGTGGATACCATGTATTCAGTATAAGGTGAAATATCAGGACAATACTCCTTTTGACGATTTTTACTTGAAAGCCTTTCCTTCAATGAAGGGCTATTTTTGGTATTTCCCTTTAGAAAATGGCTATGCACATATTGGCGCTGGAGATTACGAACGAAAAAATAACAATGTATTTGTCGATAAATTTTTAAAAAAACATAAATGTGAAATAATAAAGAAGGTTGGTCGTCCGGTTAGAATAAGTCCACCCAAAAATACCGAACCTTTTACTGATGGTCGAAAAACTGTAGGCGTTGGTGAATCCATAGGGACTGTATATCCTTTGCTTGGTGAAGGAATCATTCCGTCAACATGGTGTGCACAATTTTTTATCAAACACATTAATGACTTTAATGCTTATAGAAAAGAGGTATTAAAGAAGTTTCAGATTTACGCACTTGTATTCAATTTTATTCAGATGAAAATTAATGGTAAATTTAATCTTTTAAAAAATGCTGTTGAATTATTTAAGATTTACAATCACATGAAACATGAAGAAAAGAGGTACGGAATGGAAGTAAAATTTAAAGATTTAATTAAAGTTTCGAGGATTTAAGTTCATTACTAAGGTAGAATGCATTTTACATTTTACATAGGACTTTACCTTTAGTTTTTCAGTAACGCTTTTTGTAAATATTTTGTTTTCAGCAAACCCAGTAATAAAATCAACACAATTACTAGTCCAATGGCCAACGATGCTTTAATTATAGAGGAGATCAATCGATCCGTAGTATTGTAGAATACATTGATATGTAATGGTCCAATTATAAAGACTAAAAAATATGAAACCGTCATTATCATTATCCACATGATAAAAATCAGCATGAAAAGTCCAAACAATCTCATAATGATAATTTCCCCATCATAAATGCATATTGTATAGCTATTGAAATAATGGCCAATAAAGATGAAAACGCTGCTAATATGAAGATTCTAGTTATTATTTCTTGTTCAGATAGTGGTCCTCTGGCAAGAATAAGTCTTACTAGTGTCGCAGGAGCACTATTATCTTTAGATGCCATCAATCGAAAATCATCACATATTGTTACTGGTCTGGTTTTGACCTGTCTGTGCTCTACTATTTTTTTTACACTAGAAAGAAACAAGAAGGAATTCATTACTGCCGGTAGAAGAGCAATTACCCCAATAATTTCTGAATTTCCTACTATTGATAAAGCAGCGTACATTGACCCTAATAACAATGTACCAGAATCTCCGAGAAAAATCTTACTCGGATATTTGTGATATTGATACATTGCAATACAGCCAAAGAGTAATGGAAGACCAATTAGAAAGACATCAGTGTTACTAAATAGTATAACACCTACTAATAATGGTATCATTGTTATTATAATAAATCCAGTTGCCACTCCGTTAAATACATCTATTGAGTTTATAGTATTACCAACTATCGGTATTATAGATAGAATAAGAAGAATGTACAGTATTGGAATGAATGCGCTATCAAATATTAAATTAAGATAATTCCCGTGGGTTCCTAAAACTATTATTGGAACAGCTGCCAATATCAAGGCTGCAGGTTTAAACCAACCTGGCATAGTCTTCAAATCATCAATATATCCTATAATAAATGCGATAATTGTTGTTAATAAAACGGAGATTATTTTTACATCTGATATTAAAAAATATAATATAATTTCACTAATTACTATTCCCATCAACAACACAGGACCAGCGGGCCTTGGAACCTTTGGTTTTCCAGGTTTATGATAGTCCAGTACTACTCTCCCTTTCTTAGTTAGATATTCAATAAAAGGAGGAGTAATAAAAAATACAATTAAAAAGGAAATAGCAGATACGATAATTCCATAAATGGTAATATCTAATGGATAAATCAAATAAATCAATCACCTGTTGTAACTATACTGAAAATATCCTTTTGGACGCATTATTAATTACTCTTAATTTGTTTCTTAAGTTTTCTTGCAAGTTTAACTCCTATTTTTGGTATGGATCCTAATTTTGACTCAGAAATCTTGTCAATTTTAGCGACGTCGGTGATTCCTGCCCTGTATAGCGATCTTGCCCTTATTCTTCCAATCCCCTCAAGTTGTACAAGTGCAATCAATTCTGCTTTTATGCCATGTTTAATTCTTAACCGTAGTATATTTATTTCTGGTAGAAGATCTTTTCTTCCTATCAATTTTGCAATTTCATAAAGACAATATGACAACCAATATGTTGTTTCAACCATTCTATGGAGATCACCTGGTTCAACTCCAATTTTTTCATTTAACCTGGCTTCGCTCGATTCATCGATCCATTCTAAAAGTATAATTAAATTCTTTAGTGAATAGTCATAATTTGATAGTCCGTATGAACCAAGTTTATGCTTTTCAAACATTCTTTCAAAGTTTCCTAATTCATTTTGCCTCAATGTTAATTTCGGATAAAAGTCATAACAATCACTAATCCAATGTAAAAAATTTGTACCGTTACCATTATCATTCAATACAATACCATTGTAGGAATCCAAACTTTTCTTGAAGTGAATTCCTGTTTTTGGATCAATATAAAGCATGGAAATACGCCTACCAAATCTAGTAGCCATAAGTAAATCATTTCTCATGATTATCAATCCTTCATCTCTCAGATACTGCAAGAGTGAATCAATTTCAAAGCTAAGACTTCTATTCTCCTGATATCTAGCGAGGAATGTTTGTTCAAAAAAGTAAAGTAATTCAGATTTCAATATTTTAGGTCTTGAAGCTATGATCCCTAGAACATGCACTCTTAGTGCTCTTTCATTCATTAATTGAGACACGATTGGTTCCGGTACTCCCAATACAAAATGATTGTAAAGATCTTCTGGATTCGTTCTCGAATCTGCGACTATAATTGCTTCTCCGTATTTATCATAAGCCGGCCTTCCTGCGCGTCCACACAATTGTTTGTAATGCAATATACTTAATGGAACATTACCACCATATTCAGGATCATATCTAAAAATACTCGTAATTACCACACGTCTGGCGGGTAGATTTACACCTGCAGCTAGCGTCGGCGTAGAAAAAAGAATTTTTATGATGCCGTTTCTAAACGCGTTTTCTATAATTTGTCTGCTTTTTACTCCTAAACCTGCATGATGAAATCCCACACCTTTTGTGACTGTACTTGAAAGTGTTCTGTTAAGTTCTGTATCATCTCCTTCTTTTAAAATTTCTACTCCTGTCTGTTGTGCTAACAGTTTAGAAGATTTATTGAGAAACTTGGACAATATTTCGGATGTTTTTTTTGCAAGTGACACAGTACGTTTACGTGTCTCTGCAAAAACAAGTGATTGTCCTCCATCATTGGTTATTGAATTAATTGCAAGGCTTATTATTGTCCCGGTTGAGTTAGCAATACCTCCAATATTATTAATCTCAAAATTTGTGCCATTGTTCATAGTAACTTTACCAAAATCACATACACCCTCTATCAATTCAGTAGGACGCCAGTTGCTTTCAATTGGTTCGCACCTTAACCAATCAGCAACTTCATTTGAATTAGATACCGTTGCACTTATTCCAATTATTTGAGGTTTTTGTGGCAATAGTTTGATCTTTGTCAAAATTATTTCGAGGGTCGGGCCGCGTTCACGTTCTGTAAGTAAGTGTATTTCATCTATAATAAACAGACCTACATCATAAACCCAATTTGCCTCATGCCTTAAAATTGAATCTATTTTTTCATTTGTTAATATAATAATATCTTTATCAATCAATTCGGTTCCATAAGAGTCATAATCTCCTGTAGAGATAGCGATATTTATTCTCCGATTTTTAAAACAACTCAAATTTCTGATAATTTTAAATTCATTAAATTTTTCTGTAGCTAGTGCTTTTAATGGAGTAAGGTATACCACTTTTTTCCCCATGTTAAGAATATTTATCATCCCCATTAATCCGATTAATGTTTTCCCACTTGATGTGGGAGTTGTTACTAGTATGTTGTTACCATTCATTACTCCTTTTGATAATGCAAGTTCTTGCGGAGGATATAATGAATCGTATTTTAAAACTTCTAAAAGTTGCTTCAGAGATTCTTGCATATAATCAGATTGAATTTATTCTAATTAATATATTAATAATATTCAATTTTTGATAAAGCGAACGTTGCAACTATTGACGAAAGTAAATTTGAACTTGAAATCAGATTTCTTTTAAAGCTGATCTTTAACCCTGTTGTCTTTTACAATAAGAGCATTTGTGACATCAGTCAAAAATAGATTGATTTCAAGCTTTCTATTTATGAGTCAACAACACATTATCTAAAGACTCGTAGAACAGAAATCTGCCACAAAAAAGCTTTTAAGTATTATTTTGGTCGTCTCAATAGTAAAGTTTTTCTATGAAATCACAGACATGATAATTGTAAAATTAGTAACAATAGGAAAGATTTTCCCTTATATATCTGACAACACACTCAGGGAATTGTATAAATGGTTACCATCCCAAAACTTTTGCAGATTTGGCGGCTGCGTCATCCAATGCTAGTTTAGGTTCTTTCAAACCATAGTATACCTCATCCAATGCTTCCCTTATGTGATCTGCTATTTGCGGATATTCTGGAATATTAGGTCGGCTATGTCCGATGTTTAACATATTAATTAATTGATCATAATATGGAATAGTCTTATTTGCCTCTATCACATAAGAAGAACCCTCTCCTATTGATATCTGGGTTGGAAGATTGGCATGTGATACTACGTAGGGAGCAAGTATGCTAGGCTCTAACATTATCGTAATTAGTTCCCATGCAAGATCCTTGTGATTTGAGGTACTAGGGATACTGAATTCCCACCCCCCCATTAAAGATGAAGTGTTATATTGATTTGATGGCACGGGAAACATTGGTAGAAATCCAACCTTCTGCTCAAAATCCCTTTTTTGCTCAGTTGTGTTCAAATCAACATGGTGCTGTAAAGCTTCAAGCATAACTGCAAACTTCCTGTCAAGAAATTCCTTACCCCAGAAATGTTCTTTCTGTGGTTTTACTCCTGCGTCGATCTGAGCCTTGATAAATTCCATCGCTTTTACACCTTCAGTGCCATTATATGTTGGGAAAAAGTAGGTTCCTTTTGTTGGATGCCCCGTCCTTAATTCCACTATATTTCCCCCCTGCATCCATAAATAAGGATAAAATTCTATATCAGGCGAATGACTTGCCCCAACGAGATGTACGCCCTCTATTCCTTGGGGTCTTAGTACTGCATTTAGTTTCTTCGCAGCTTGGATATATCCGTCCCAGGTTCTCATAGAATTTGGATCTACTCCTGCTTTTTGCAGCATATCTTTCCAGTACCATAATCCCCTGATATCGGTCCATGCCCAGATAGCATATATCTTGTCGTTGTAAAAACCACCATCCCAGTTTTCTGGATACCAGTCATCTCCTCTTCCCCAGATTTTCGTATAGTTCGTTAGATCAGTTAAAAATCCTCTTTCTGCGAATTCCCCAAGCCAGATTTGATCAAGGCTGACTAGATCAACAACGGTATGATTCTTTGCTGCGGATATAAGCCTGTCTCTCATCTCGTTATAAGGATATGTTGTATAGTTCATTTGAATATCCAAATCTGGATGTCTATGTTTTAGCTCTTTAATCGCTGGCAAAATTAAAGATTTCCACCTTTCTGGGTCGCCTTGGTCTTCAAGTATTCCAGAAAGGACAACTTGCTTCTGCGCTGATAGCGTAGTAAAATTAGGAGCCGATATTACAATAATCAATAAAGGTAGCACTAAAAGTGAGGATAATGAATTGGTAGTGTACACGAGCAAATGTAATTTTTACAAGTTTTTAAGCTTTTTTAAATTCTCCTGTTCAAAGCATCACTCTTTTTGTTACATCAAATTCCCCATCTATTTCTGTGCTTACTTCCATCAAGATGTTTCACTAAGTTCCTCTTTTCTCTAATTTCATGAAATGATTTATATCAACTTGATCTTATAACAGATGTCCTGCCTGTTTTGGTAAAATTATATAGCAGGTAAACTAAAGGAAAATGTAGCTCCTATACCATTGGAGTTATTTTCAGCCCATATTCTTCCTCCATGTGCTTCTATGATTCCTTTTGAAATGTAAAGTCCTAAACCTGTGCCAGTAAAGGATGTCGTGGCAAACTTTGAGAAAAGCTTTGAAATTACCTGTGAATCAATACCCCTTCCAGTATCTGATATGGTAACAATTGCTTCCTTATTATGATTATTATGATTATTAGCACTATGACTCAGATATGCATTTATGGTGACTGTCCCATTATCAGTGTGTTTTAGAGCATTAGAAATCAAATTAGAGATCACCTGATAAATTCTATCCTTGTCAGCAAATACAGTGATTGATTCTTTACGTTGGAAGACAATTTTATTTTTACTTCCATTGATTTCTGTATCAGAGCCGTTCTCAATGTCACTTATCACGTTCTCAATTTTATTATTAAGATCAATTTGCTTTTTTGAAAGCTTCAATAAACTGCCTTCTATTTTTGTAACGTCTAAAATTTCTGAGGAAAATCTTTGAAGTCTTCTTGCGTTTCTCACAATAACTTCTAAAAGTCCACGCTCGTATTTATCGGATACTCGATCATGTAAAACATCCGCCAGTCCAAGGATAGGCTGAATTGGAGTCCGTAATTCGTGTGCTGCCATGTCTATAAACTCTTCCTGTAGCTTCTGATGTTTTTTTAATTGTTCGTTCGCTTCATACAATGAGACGTTGGCATTAGTGAGCTTCCTTGCCATTACATCTAGTGAGGAATTGGATTCATTCAACTCTGCAGTTCTTTTGATAACTTCTTTTTCCATTGTGCTATTCCACCTAAGTAGGAACACAACCAAGAGAATAATCGAAGCAAAGACTCCTGCTAATAGAGAACCACTTTTCAGTCTTTCCACGAAGAGAGTCTCTTGTATTTTTGAAAAAATTGCTTTGGTTGGCGTTACCATTTCGAGAAAGTATGTCGGTTGACCTCCTACAACTATTGGCTGTCCTGTATTGATCCTTTCTGTCTTTCCATAATCATAGACGCCGTAACTTGAAGTCCCTCTTAAGAGAGTTTCAGTCAGATTGTTTAGTATCTTATTGTGATGAATAAAATTCTGTACTACATCTCCAAAAAAATTCTTTCCGACTAGGCTTCTATCCGCTCCTACAGCAAGTATTGTTCCACTCTTATCGTATGCAACTAGGAATTGCGAATTAATGTCATGTACATTTCCGTATCGTGCAAAAAATTTTTCCGTTGGTATTGATGCTGCTATTAGGCCAATGTACTGGCTATTTTGTCTATTTATGATAGGCATAGCAATATACACTGTGTATAAACCCTGTCTCTCAAAACCCTTTGAAAAGGTTGGTTTTAAATCATTTCTGACATTAGTTACCCACTCTCTGTGGGAGAAATCTGCACCTACATAGTCTGTGCCACTTTGGGATAGGCCTTGAGTTACGATATCATTCTGATCCAATACAAAAACTTTGTCTACTATGTCTTGTATTATGCCATACTTTTCCTTCATTAGTCCCTTAGTTTCTGCACCATATAGATGTCCATCCTGAAAGTTCACTGAATTTGTGAGACCGTCCAGCACTGTCATAACCAGAGTGAGATCGGCACCTATATGTTGGGACACACTCTTTGACTCCACTAATTGTTTATCAATTTGTTGCTTCAAAAGACTATCCTTTATGTTATTTTCTGTGATAGTTTGGAAGAAATAAAATGCGCCAAAGGAAAATACCAGTATAATTAACATTGAAAGAATTCCTATTTTGTAATGTCTTGGTAGGGAGAGGAACATTTGGTCACACCTCTAATAATAGTCTATAGCACTTTAATTTCCTTTACTATAATTTAAGCAAACATGTCGATGAATACGCAAAGTAGTTACAAGGAATAATCACTGGGATTTTAGGTCTCACCTCCAAACACCAAACAACCAATATCTTGCAAACTAAGTGGCTCCCTGTAAGACCCGTTTAGCGTCTATTCCTTTGAAAGACAGCATTTACCATATCACTAAATTGTTGGCCAATAAATGAGAATTCTGAAATCGTTGGTATTTCATACTCAAATATTATCAAACTTTTTATCCTGTCATAGGCAACATAGGACGACATGATTACAATCTGGATTACATTCTCGACTAGACGATATTTTTTTTCACTATTTCGATAAACTTTTCTTTCTCGATTGGCTTTTGGATTAGTTGCTCCCGCTTTAAATCAGGTAACAGGGTTAGCATCTCCTCAGCAATTTCAAGACAAGTTGCGAATAGTATTTTTACATCACTCTTAATAGCTCTAAGTTTACTGTATAATTGGAAACCATTAAGTTCAGGCATTCTTATATCACTAATAATTAAATCGTAAGTTGAAGGCTCCATTTCTACATAGTGTCTAAGGGCTTCACGAGAGCTCGAAAATGTTTTTACGTCGAATCCCGCAAGCATCAGAAAATTTTGTAATACAAGCAAATCATCAATTTCATCATCTATTAGTAAGATTTTTGCAGGCAGGATCTTTTTTGTAATGCCTTCAAAAGCACATTTTTTTATCCCTTTGAGTGATCCGTACAATGACTCTACGGAGTTGATAACTCTTTGTTGCCCTCTTGAAACCAAATAAGTGGCATAAGAATACTTTCCTACTCCAGAATAACAGCTGTCATATTCATTAAATATGTAATTATTAATAACTGGCCGAAGTGATCTTATGACTTGGTAAAGATCATTTCCGATTATGATTCCATTAGGAGGTGCATGTGAATTTATTTTGGAGCAAAAGTTTACTGTTGATCCGAAAAGATCCTCATTGTCAAAATTATTCAGTTGAACTCTTGTCAGTTTTCCGTAGTCGGCACTCACCCTATATGAAATGCTGGGTAATCTATCACCCTTAAGCATATTATTGATATTGTGTCCTTGTTCTATTTGAGCAAAACAGCATTCAAGAACATTTTCAATAGCCGTTGAGTTTGTCGAATCTGCTGTATCTGGAAAATAAGATATTATTCCATCACCAACAGTCTTAATCACCTTAGCATGATGTCTCTTAAGGGTATTTACCATTGTGTTAATAAATATTGCATAAAAATTTCTAACATTTCTGGAATTTCCAATGGTTGATACTATTTGGGTTGAGCCAACAATGTCAACAATAGTGACACAATAATTCTCAGGTTTGTTAGTCGAGGATGTCTCCTTGTTATCAGTTACTTCGATTCGAGGAGACAAGCAAGAGCTAACAGAATCATGATAGAATTCGTCAACTGGTGGTGTGATATTAGCTGATGTCATTTATAACAACCGATCGTATTAAGACTTTCAATTACTTTTAAAGAATGCTTATCCTTCAATCACTTACCAGTACATAAGTCTAATATCTATGATCTGGTTATTTATGCTTTGATTACAGCAAAAGCGATCAGAATAGTCGAGATAATTAATCTTAAATTGAATGGTAATATGGGATTTTGGATTGATTAGCGCTAGTACATATTATTGAAATTAAGAATAAAATATATTATTGTATGAAAAAAAGCAGGTACAAACGTTCAGTAAACCTTACCTGTTCATGGAACCCGGTTCGCCGATTTTCCTTGATTTTTAGGGAATTTTTGCCACACGTTGTATTCAGTATCAGACATGGCAATCACTTGCCAAGTGCAATTCTGATACTCCGGAGGAAATTTTGTTTGTCAATAGGTTTCTTTATAATATCTCGTAAACTAATACCAGGAAGGACAGTAGCTAATTCTTTTGCAGCATCAAGAGCAGAGGCAAATATGATTTTAGAAGACGGGTTCAATGCTTTCATACACTGATATAATTGAAGACCATTGAGGTTTTCCATTCTTATATCCAATATAACCAAGTCATAAAGGTTAGGATGCGATGTAAAGGCCTTTAGTGCTTTATAAGAATCTGTAAATTTCTTTATATCAAATCCCTCGTCAAATAAAAATGATTCATACGTTACCAGCACATCTGGCTCATCATCAACGATCATAATACAAGGCTCAGATTGAGCTTTTTGATCAAACTTGTCAGTAGATTCTTCCAATAATTGGTTAGAAAACTGTCTAATCTCATCTACATATGAATTTGGAGTTGCGGTCGCAGCTTGGACAATGTCTACATTATTATCTGAAGTTTGGTTCAATAATCTTCTCATAACATTTCTTCCAGTATCTGTTATGGATATTTCTGTATTAACGTTTAACCATCCAAGAAGTTTTAGCATGTTAATGTATCTTACGCAGACATTGTAATTCAACCCAGTTTTTGTAGCCAAATTGGTCTTTTTTGTTGGCCCATCCTCAAATAATATCGAGAGAATACGCTTTGTCACATCAAAAGAAAAAGAACCAATGCTCTCTACCATTTCTAAAAACTTAAACGCTCCGATATATCAAATTACCTCATACTATGATTACATAGTCGAGATAAGTAACGGCAAATTGTTATTCCTAAAAAGACCAGATCAGATGTGGACTTACCATAAACCAAGAATAGACAAATTGAAAATCTACTTTGTGAAGTTAATATTGATGATAATCATGTCGTTATTGTTTGTCTTAGAATTATATATCCCAACTTGAATTGTTACTGAGGTACCATAAACGTTACTGTTGCTGTCGTTTTAGCAAAACCAAAACATACTTTTCATTGAAGTATGGTAACTGTGTCTTTAGGTATTATAAACCAATACAAGCGACTAAATATGCGTATATGATCTAACACAAGTGAAAAAACCTTAGATTGTCAATAGTGCAGAATTGTCATAAAGCACCTTTGAGTAGAAAGTCTTATTCTAATTATTATTTGAATTATTCATCAATCGTGAGACCTTAGTCGATAGTATTTTACAGGTTATGGAAATTATGCTTTTACATATAAGCTCGTTTAAAAATGCATTAAATAGTTCATGTTACCACTTCTGGATACGCAAGTCAGAATAACCCAACAAGATTATATGCTTGATTTTCCAGTACCGTGATTATTTCAGCGTCATTTGCGCGGACGCAAGATAACCAGCCGCCTATCATAAGAGAGGGTAATAATTATGATTATAGAAACCTTTCTTAACTCATGCTTTTGCGTAAAAGCCGGCTCTTCTCTCATATATTTGTCCATTCTGCATTGCTTTTCTTATGAACTCTTTGGCTTCATCTTCTGTGAACTTTCCTGTTTTCACAAGTTCATTAATGAAATTCTTTTCTTCAACATCATTCTTGTCTTCCCCGGATAAACCGTTAAAGACATCTGTGAATGTTTTTAATTTTGAAGTTTCACTAAGTGGTTTTCCATGAAGAACCCCTAGATCCACTTTTCCCGTATTAACATCTATACCTACAGTTTCCAACATTTGTGAAACTAGGAATATTGCTCTGTCGGCATCTTCATGATCTACACTGTCTTTTAATAACAATCTAGCTCTAGCAGTAGCTAGGCGCACCAGACCCTCCAGTTGACGAGGAGTTGCTGCTATCATCCCTTCAGAATCAACATTTCTCATCTTCATGTAATAATCTCTTAAAAGATCAATTGCTTCCGTAGTTAGTTTCGGTTCTATTTGTTTGGCATATGCTAGATATTTGCGAAATAGATCTATTTCTATAGCAGGTTGGGCTGCATGTTGTATGTCTCTATGGATTTCAAGTATATGGCTTGCAATGCGACTGTCTTTTTCTACCTCAGCAGTATCTCTAATCACATGAATGATATCAAATCTAGTTAGTAACGGTATAGGAAGTGGTTCTACGTTCTCTGTTATATTTCTAAATGGATCATATTTACCATATTTAGGATTAGCTGCAGATAGTATTGATGTTCTAGCATTTAGTGTGGCGACTATTCCCCCTTTTGCCACAGAACAAGTTTGTTGTTCCATAACTTCATGTAGGGCGGATCTGTCTTCAGATTTGATTTTATCAAATTCATCGATGCATACAAGGCCTTGATCGCCTAAAACTACCGCGCCAGCTTCCAACATCATTATACCAGATTTATCACGAATTACAGCTGCTGTTAACCCTGCAGCAGTAGTACCTCTTCCAGAGGTGTAGAGACCCCTTGGTGCTATTTTAGCAGCAAATTTGAGCATTTCTGATTTGGCGGTTCCCGGATCTCCAACAAGAAAAATATTGATATCTCCTCTACGATTTGAACCATCAGCTAATTTTTTTGTTACTGATCCTACAATTAGTAAAAGGATAGATTCTTTAATGATTTCATGTCCATAAATATGAGGTGCAAATGATGCAATCAGTTTGTCATAGGCGTCCGGGGTACTGGCAATAGCTATGATCTGTTTTTCATTTTCGCTACTTATAGATACTCTGTCAACTGTTCTCCCATCTTTATTTCCAGCAAGTCCACCAAGATATTCTATATTGTTACCTTCCATGCGTAATCTAAAAAGATTCGTCCGTACTTGTATCCATTGTTCTTGTTCTATCCTGACTATTCCGGTCAATAAAACCCTATCTCCAGGTCTGCAACGATCTACAAGATCATCCATAACAGTAACTTCTACATAGTGTGGAAGTTGACCTGCAGGCAAATCTTCTGGCAGTTCCTGAAGTCTGACAAGTTGAAAATCTGTAAAAGAACTATTTTCTGGGTCCATTTCAAGTTCTTTTCCATTACAGTTTGTACAACTTGTAGGTTTCTTTAGTGTTAGTCCTTTAAGTAGAGCCTCGTTTAGTGTATTACAATTTAGACAGGCATATGCTATTTTCTTAGCAAGTGGTTTAATCTCAGAAGTTCTGACCACCATGCCGGGAACACTTATCAACTTATTAATTACGTCTGCATTTATCTCTCTAAGACCCTTTTGAACCGAGTAGTTTCCAATTCTTACTTTTATCTTGTCCTTAATTTCTTGAGCATAATCATAATGAATCTCTCTTAATATCGAATATACAGCCTTGTTAAAGGCCTCAAACATATCATCAGGTGTATCAGTAATTAATTTTGTAAGTTCTGGTTTATTTGTATCTAAATCAATATAATCCACCACAACAAATGTGGAATTTGATGCCATCATATTGTTTATTCTGTCAAAATACTTGTAATTTCCATCCCTGTCTTTGAAGGCACGTAGAAATGATTCTAACTCATCTGATATCGCCGATGTAGTTTGCTGTTTTTGTTCAGTCATCTACTTGTTTAACACCCATTCCTTAAAGGCCAATGAAGAACTGTGAACAAAATTATAAAGCTGTCTTTCTTCTGCCGACAATTTTGCTTCCATATCTGCAGAGAGTGATGATGCAGCAGCTAGTTTTACAATTTTTTCCAACCTGGACATCACAAATGAATTAAGGGATACCATAAGATTTTCTCTTTCTTTTTCATTAAGACTTGTAAGATAGTCCTTGACCCTTATGTAAAAGTCGCTATCTACACCTGATATGTCATGTGGCCTCGATATTCGTTCTCTATTCAATGCCTTAGAAACATAACTTGAAATTTCATTATCTTGAATATCAATCAAATTTTTTCTTGATAAAATCTTAGTAAGCCATCTTGGCAATAACAAGATATCACCTTCTTTAGCATCGATTTTGATATCGTTAATAGATATTTTTACATCAGATTTGAAAGTGATTCTAATTTCTTCAATAAGATATTCTAGTAGGTATGTGTTTTTTATGCCTTCAAATAAGCTTTGAGCAGAAAGGGAGTTTGATAATGACATTATTGGGAATATAGTCTTACAACTTCTACTAGATGAATCTTTAGAGGACTGATTATATAACTGATTATTCGAACATCTTGTATGCCACAAGCAGGGGCAAAAAACTTGTCTGACTTAATGTGGGTAGAAAAATATAGACCTATTAAATTAGATGATATTGTCAATCAAAAGGAAATCGTAGAGAGTCTGAAGAACCTAATGAAAGAACCTGCTGAAATGCCACATTTGTTATTTACAGGTCCTGCTGGAATCGGCAAAACTACGACTGCTCTGTGTATGTCAAGACAACTACTAGGCGAAGATTGGAAGAGGGACACGCTTGAGCTTAACGCGTCGGATGAAAGGGGAATAAAAATGGTTCGGGAGAGAGTTAAGGAATTTGCTTCAGTTTTCAAGATTAGGACAAGTGAAAATGATGAAAAAAAATTTAGAATAATAATATTAGATGAGGCTGATGAAATGACATCTGAAGCTCAAACAGCCCTTCGAAGAATAATTGAAGATAGTTCTGAAACTTCTCGTTTCGTGATAATATGTAACTATTTAACTCAGATTATAGAGCCAATTCAAAGTCGCTGCGCAATTTTTAGATTTAAAAGAATTGAAAGAGAAACCGTAGAAAATCATCTAAAGTCCTTATGTAAAAAGGAGGGAATAAAATATGATGATAAAGCAATTTCTCAAATTTTTGATTCTACTAATGGCGACCTTCGTCACTCTATTAACATACTTCAAACTGCGTCTGTAATGGGATCGATTACCCTTTCGAATGTGCTCGCATCATTAGGACTTTCCGGAAAGTCGAAGGTAAATGATATTATTAAATTGGCTATATCAGGAAAATTTAATGATGCCAGAGTTAAATTACTTGAATTAACCGCAGTCTATGGAATGTCTGAGTTTGATTTTCTAAAGTATGCGTATGATGCCGTGTATTCATTAAAGTTAGCCCACCCTGAGGACTTTGCATCTTTAATAGCTGAATATGATTATCGTTTAACTCATGGATCACATCCAGATATCCAGTTGACTGCATTTTTGGCCCAATTATCAAGGATTGGCGTTAAACAATAGTGGATTAGTAATTTTCAAATGGCAGATTTATGAATTAAATGGTTCCAGTCAGTAAGCAATAAACAATAATAATTTTATTGTTCCACATCAATAATCTTCCTCAAATTCTTCTCCCCCATCTTCTTCTTCCACTTCGTCAAAATCCTCTTCGAGTTCCTCTCTTTCCTCAGCGCTCTTATAAGGAAGGTCAGCTTCACCTGCTGAATTACATACAGGACATTTAAATTCAATTGTCTGACCTTCGAGGTCCAAAGGGAATTCCTTTGAGAAAACCTCATCGCATTTTGAACACACCAAAGTCGTCTGTATGTTGTCAGTACTGAACTTATGCGATTGTAATCTAAATATGGTATTTGTCATTCTTCCTACCTATTGAAATAGTCCTTTTTTATAAGGATTATTGTAATTTTTCCTATACTGTATGTGCTTTAGGTTTTGAATCATAAATCTGAGCTAACAGATGTGCTCTCGCATCACTTTGGTCAACTAGACCACGATTTGCTATGGTTATTATTGTACTGTCGTTTCTGACCCCACGCATCTTCATACACAGATGCTCTCCCACTGCGATGACAGTTACTCCCTTAACCCCCATCTTCATTATCTCGTCTGCAATCTCCTTTGTGAGTCTCTCTTGAATTTGCAATCTTTTGGAGTACTTTTCAACTAGGCGCGCAAGTTTCGAGATCCCAAAGACTTTACCTGAAGGAGTGTACGCAATGTGTATTCTGCCAAAGAATGGGAGCATATGATGTTCACACATACTATAAAATTGAATGTCTTTAGCAATAATCGAATCAACTTCTTCACTAAAACTAATCTCGAGCTCGGAGTTCATGCAATAACCAGCAAAAATTTCTTCATACATATCTGCCATTCTTTCAGGAGTTCCCAGCAAGCCTTCGCGATCTGGATTTTCTCCGAGTTGCACTATTAACTCCCTAACGAGTTTTTCAATCTTTCTTTTATTAAACGGAGTTTTTTTCATATTCATTCTTTTCCTTTTGAATCATCTGGCCCCGATTTCCTTATGTAACTGTGGTATAATCCTCACCTCAGGAAACATGGGTTGAACTATATCATAAGTGTCTAGGAGTTTATTAATAGTTGGCTGATCTATACCATAACTTGGCTGTATTATGAAGCCCAGTATCTCTGAAGGCTTTATTTTCTTTGAAATGTTGTATACCAAATTCTTAAAACTTTCAAGATTTGTAGAATTCGTTACCACTATTTTAATGTAAGTAGTCTTGTTATTTTGGACGGCTAATTCCAAACATCTAAACTCATTTAGTAGCAAATTGTCATAATCGTCATCTTCGACAACTTTAGAATCCTCAGTTTTGAATTCAACCTTGCATATATCCATATAAGGTAAAACCCTCCTAAACAGTTCAGAATCAAAACATGATGACTCAATGTATGTTCTCAGGTTTGTATATTTCTTTATGAAATCTGCTAATTGTATTATAGCTTCAACTTGCAATAATGGTTCTCCTCCTGTGAAATTTACCTTGTAAGTGAAAGGTTGAAGTTCCTTTACAATTAGATCTTTAATCTCATCTATCTGGTAATCAGTCCCACTATCCAGAGGGAGAGCATATTTTGTGTCACACCATCTGCATTTTAAATGACAGCCCGATAGTCTGATAAATAAAGTCTTCTTTCCTACGAACAAACCTTCCCCTTCAAAGCTAGTAAATATCTCACTAACTCTAACTCTTGTGTTATTTTCAGTTCTTTGCATAGATTGTTTTATCCTCTATACCCGCTTTAGTAAATGCCATCTTCCTATTTATACACGATTCGCATTCACCACAATGCATTATATCACGATGAATCTTTTTCCCATTGGAATAACAGCTCCATGATTCAAATATAGTCTCTCCGAGTATTTCGTGACCCAATTTTAATAGTTCGTATTTGTTTATTCCCTCTAAAGATGGGGACCATACAGATATTTTTCTTTTTATCCCGCTCTTGATTTTGTCTTCCTCTCCTAGATTCAAGGTATTTGTTATTGATTCAATAAATTTTGGTCGGCAATCCGGATAATTAAGATCATCAGCGTGTGCACCAAGGACAATTAAATCAGCGTTTACGCTAAATGCCCAAGCTGAAGCGATAGTTATGAATATCGCATTTCTAATTGGCACTACAATACTATAATCGAATTTAGAGGGAATTGATAATTTATTATTAGTTAGAACGTTTGAATTACCATATAATTCTTTCATAAAATTTATGTCTACTCTACGATATTCATCTGAATTCAAAGCCTTGGCAAGTTTTTTCGATTGTACTATCTCCCGTTTAGCTCTTTGACCGTAAGAAAAAGTAATAATCTTTATTGCATATTTCTTGTAGTTCTTAATGTAAGCCGTAGCACAAAGTGAATCCAGTCCACCACTCATTATACAAATCGCAATCTTTTCATCTTTCAATTAACGCATAGATACCTCCAACACCATACGATAGCGCGACAAATATTCTAGAAAGTGCCAAGACATGTTGTTGAACTAGAATGGAATTCAGGATCACGTCAACGAAAAATAAAACTGCGATCATGCAGAGAGCAATCATTCCTACAACAAATTGTTCCTTATTATCATACTTACTATATGACCTAATCAATAGGTAAGTGGAAATGTTACCGGTACCGATTCCTAAAAGTATAAGGTACTGTGAAAATGAATGAAATACAGGTATGGCCAAAAAAGGTCCTGCCCAGCTTAATCCATTAACTATTTTTGCCTGAAGTGGCCATTTTATGCTACTTTTCATTCTGCTTCTTATGGAATGAAACAGATTCTTCATTTTCGTAAATGTTATTCCCAAAATCAAAGCAAATATCATTACCCACGAAATTAGTTGATAATAAATTGGAATATGATGAATTGACAAGAATTCGTTTAGTATTGTTCCTATTAGAACTGCTATTGCAATACTAATAAAAAAGAAACCAAAAGCTCTAGATTCGATCCTTGGATTCCTATGCAATAATCTATAAACTTTACTTGTTTAATTTAAAGCATTTAGAAAAATTGAATCAACAGATAAAGCTGGAAAATCAAATGCACAATAGCTAAAACTATATCTCAAGAATTATTTTCATTAATGCACTATTGTTGCTTTGATCCACATTTAGGACAGAATTTTGATCCTGCTTTTAGAATTCGATTACAATTGTAACATGTGGTCGTTGCTGCAACCTGTGAAAGCTCTTTAAACATATCAGTAACTGCTCCACTTGGTTTGAATGATTCATCAGTATCTGGAAGGAAATCGGACTTATTTGTTTGATTGTCGACATCATTAATATACATCATCAATCGAGGTACGGTTTTATTCTTCTCAGGAACACTAACTTGATCGCCTAACCACAGTGCAAATTTTTTTAGTGTCATTTCGGGAGTTGAAAAGGTTAGCGAATGTGTGGACATATACTCTTCAGTAGCTGCTCTCCCATTGAAGATCTCCATAATAAATTTAAAACAGAACGAGGTTTTAATTATTGCGAATTCCCACACTTTGGACAGAATTTAGCGGCAAGGGGAATAGAAGATTTGCAATTGACACAAATCTTTTTTGAATTTTGCTTCTTATCTTCGGATCTAATTGTTATATCGACAGGTTTGAATTTTGGTTCGGTCAGTTGATCAGGTTCTGGTAATAGATATTGATCATTGTCTGATGATCTGCTTCCAATACTACCACCACTGTCTACAAACGCATTGACGCCAAATCCAGAACTAGATGCGGGCTGGGCAATTCCGCCAGTTGGATTTTTTATTGATGATCCTTTATCTGTTGCAGATTTTATTTCCAATATTACTCTAATTGCTAGAAAATTTAATGCAGAGAGAGAAATCATAAATTTTGCAAGTTTTCCGAAAAATTCTTTATCACCAATTTTTCCTTTTTTGTAAAGTTGAGTATCATCAATAAACGATTCATAATCGTTTTGCGTCTCGTTTACTAATTGTTTTAGTTTTTCGCTCAAACCTCCTAACGTATCAACCCCAAATGACATGATTATTGAATTAGCTATGCAGTTTAATAAAAGTTTGAATAAACCTAAAAGGAACTAAATATACTTAATTTGGAAACATGTGTTGCTTTCTTTTTGATTAATTCAAATAGCCCCTGATTATATTACTTTGTTTAACAAGGATTCAAATTAACGGAGGGGTGGTCTAGACTGGTTATGATACCTGCCTTACACGCAGGTGGTCATGGGTTCGAATCCCATCCCCTCCATATTGATAATGTATAAATTATGACGATAATCCAATTTGGTAAAATTTGTTGGAATATGATAAATAATAACGGGCTTTATAGATTTACTATGTAAGACTTATTTCTGCAAACTCAAGTAACTTTGAAACTGAGTGGGATCTCAAATAGTCTAATTACATGATTAAAAGAAATTAAATACTGCAAGGAATCAATTGGATAACTAATGAGACTAATTCGTAGTAAACTGATGTATATAGGTGTCATATCAGTTATTATGATAGCAGTCGCTTCCTACGGATTATTTTTTTTCTTTCAAAGAGCCAATGAAAGGACTATCAGAGAAAGCATATTCGAACACGAATTGGATCATCAGATAAATTCTACTAATTCAATTTCTCAGCATATTGGCTCAGATCTTCGACTAGTTACCTCTATGCTTGAGGATTTGGGGGATTCGATATATTTGCAAAATGGGACGTTATCAGGAGATAAAGTTAGCAAGTTACTCGAAAAAAAATTTAACCAGATTAATTCTGTCACGAAAGTTGATAGTCTTTTAATTATAGATAAGGATGGCGTTATAACAACTCGACAGGCATCAAAGGGATTAGAAACTTTGATGAATAAAGATATCTCATTTAATGGATTTATGAAACAAACCAGAGAAAGCCTTCAACCAGTATATTCTGATGGTTTTACAGGAATAGATGGTAAGTATAGAATAGCGATAACTTATCCAATTATCAGTTTAAATGACGGTCACTATATTGGAACAGTAGTAGCAACTTTACCCACTATTGAGTTTTTTAAGAATTATGGGAATGTCAACAACATAAATTCCCAGTTTTTAGTGGCCTTTGACAAAAAGGGAAACCTTTTGGTCGTAGGAGCAAGTGGAGATCTGGTGGGGAAGAATTTTTTTGGGAAGGAAACACAGCAGTTTATCAATCACAATAACGATCTGAACAATCTGACTCGATATTTGTTGGCCGGAAATATTGGATATGCAATGTATGATTATGGAAGGGGGGAGAGATTGAATACTCAATCTCCAATACTAATAGGGGCAAAACCTGTATATTTCCTTCAAATGGTAACGCCAACAGATAGAATATATTCTGAGATAAATTCCGTACTTTTTACCGAAGGTGTAAAGATGTTGTCTTTACTTACAGGAACTACTGCTGCAATAATAGTTCTGGTCTTTCTTTTAAGAAAATGGTATAGTATATTACAAGATGAAGTTAAGAAACGTACTCGCGACTTGAACGAGTCTAATTACAAATTGATGAAAGCAAACGAATCACTTAAGAATAAGGATGAAGCACAAAATAAATTTATCAATATCGCTGCTCATGAGCTTCGGACTCCAATACAGCCTATCCTTAATGCTCTTTACCTCCTCCAATCCGCAAATTTGAGCCCAGAAAAACAAAATCAATATATGGATATTATAAAGAGAAATACTGAAAAATTAGGCAGACTTGCAGAGGACATACTCGACGTTACTAGAATAGAGAGCAATTCTTTAAAATTAACTAGTGAACGACTTAATTTGTATGATGTCATATTAAATAGTATTGAAGAATATAACAGAAATAGTCAGTTAATCTATAAGGATCTGATAGTAAATTACAAAAGTGCTAATAAATCAATTTTTGTCAGCGGCGACAAGATGAGATTAAGTCAGGTCATGCTTAACCTTCTTGATAATGCTGGGAAATTTACCAAGAGAGGATCAATTACGATTACATCAGAAACCAAATCGGATAGAGTTCAGGTTACTGTAAAAGATACTGGAACTGGAATACATCCTGAAATATACCCGAAGTTATTTTCCAAATTTGCAACAAAATCAGATAGGGGAACTGGATTGGGTTTATTCATTTCAAAAAGCATTGTCGAAGCACATGGTGGTAATATATGGGCTGAAAGTGGTTCTCAGCAAAAAGGAGCTACTTTCATCTTTACACTCCCAATTTCAGATCAAGAGAATATTGAACAAAAAAATGACAACAATGAATCTTAGAAAACGAATAGAATATTTGTAAGCTCAAAAAAAATCTTGGTACTGGTTGCGATAACTATCGCCTAATTCGCAATCCAGTTTAAATTTAAATTAATAATAGTCATTTCTAGCAAGAAAATAATGTATTAATAGTTTGATTATACGTCAGCGTACATGGTAAATTCATGTGGATGAGGACGAACAGCTAGTTCCATGTGTTGTTTTGCAGCATCTTCAATTATACGTTCAATAACATGTTTACCAAATACTGGTTTCAAGAAATCTGAGTCGGATTTTAATTCCTCGATTGATTCTCTTAAACTTGCCGGTAACTGTCGTATTTTATGTTTTTCTCTTTCAGCGTCAGTCATCTTGAATATATCTGCGTCAACATGATCATCTATCTTGGGATCATTTGTTTCAATTCTCTTTTTTATTCCGCTAAGACCAGCAGCAACAATAGCAGAAAAAGCTAGATATGGATTACATGAGGGGTCCGGTGCTCTAAATTCTATTCTTTTCAAATACGCAAATTTTTCTCCCTTATAATGGGCGGGAATTCTAATTATTGCGGATCTATTACCCGTACTCCAAGCAATATAAACGGGTGCTTCATATCCAGGGATTAATCTTCTATATGAATTTGTAGTGGGAGCAACTATGGCTGCCAGAGCCTTCGCGTGATCCAATATTCCACCAATAAAGTATCTTGCAGTTTGAGATAGCTCGGCATATTTATCATTTGGATCATAAAATAGATTTTTTCCGTTATTCCAGAGACTCACATTGACGTGCATTCCAGAACCGTTATCCAATGCAATTGGCTTGGGCATCATTGTTGCTATCATATTATGCTTCTTTGCAATATTTTTGACAATATACTTGTAACTTTGGACTGAATCTGCAGTATTGACAAGGCCATCGTATCGAATATCTATCTCACATTGTCCTGCAGTTGCTACCTCATGATGATGAGCATCACAAATTATCCCGAATTCAGTACTAAGTACATCAACACATTCATTGCGATAGTCCATGAGGGTATCTCCGGGTGGACTCGGAAGATATCCTTCTCTCAATCTGAGAGTATAACCAACATTTTCTGTTGACCATGGTGCTTCGCGAGAAGTTATTTCATAGCTCTGGCTATGAAATGACGTCAATGTATTTACTTGGAGTTTATCAAAAACAAAGAATTCGACCTCCGGTCCCCAATACGAGATATTATAACCGTTTTCTTTAACGTATTTTTCGGCATTCTTAGCAATTCCACGTGGATCGGCTAGGTAGGATGCTCTCTTTTCACCGCCCGATAAAATGTCACATATGAGTCTAGCTGTGGGATACTTTTCTATCCAAGGGATAAATGCATACGTAGAAGGATCAGGTTTTATGATTAAATCGGATTCATGAATCTCTGTGAAGCCTTTTATTGAGGACCCGTCAAGTTTTGGTAACCCGTCCTTAAAATCATCCTTTCTTAATAAATTAGCAGCCACTGTAGTATGATGAAATCTTCCGAATAATCCAGTAAACTGTAAATCAAGAAATTTTATTTTGTCTTCCTCGATTTTAAGTAGAACATCATCGCTTGTGTACCTCAAGGGTTCAACTTTTCCATTAACAATTTTATAAGGCAATCAGAACCGATTATATTATTCTCATAATTAAGTTTTAAACTGAGATAGTAAATGTGCTTTGAGTGGTAGAGTTTGGGAACTTTTTTTACATTCTAAAAAAATTTACCTGATTATTTCCCTGATTAAAATTTTAATAAACTGTTATTTAAATATAGAAATTACCAAAAAGGTAGAAATTATTGGCAGGTGTTATAGATGATAATAGCAGTGGCAAGAATAGTTCAGAAAAAAAAATCGATTTAGACTTTATCTTGGAACTTCTCAAAAAGGAAATGCAAATTCCAAAGATCCAAGGTATGTCGCCTGATATTTACAAGAAAATTGCACAAATAATAAAGGAACTATCTACCCAAAAGTATGAACACATTGAATTAGATGTTCATAATGAACTCATTAGACTACTGATATTATCTACAAAATCATTGATCGAATTAAGAACTCGCAAGCTTTTGGAAAATTACAACGGTAAACCTTTGCCATACCCATTATCTACTGATGAGTATTCTAATTTAACTGATGAAGAGAAGTATATTTTTGAAGAAGAAAGAAAAGTATCACAAAGAAAGGATTTGATTATACAATCTTTAATTGCTGGAAATGTAAATAATTTGGATTCGATATCAAAAATCATAAGGTCCAAAATGACTATAATAAGATTTTTGGAATCGACGGATCAGTTTATGGGGGTTGATATGGCAAAATATGGTCCCTTCATTAAAGAGGACGTTGCGATTTTACCTTTTGAGAATGCAAGGTCGTTGATAGAAAGAAAAGTAGCAGTACAAATAGATGATTTACGATTTCACGTTAAGGAAACATAGATATTTGTTTTAAATATAATGAATAATTAGTCTTCTTGCCTCATAACGGAGTCGATATTGATCAATTCATTTTACTCACGTTTTATCCAATAATAGTATTTTTCGCAATAGGTTTTCTCGGCAAGAAATTTAAACTTGATGAAGCACTAAGGTATTTTTTTCAAGGTACTAGTTGTCTTTTATTTGCATTTTTTTATATTATCATGATCCCAAGAGGGGGAGCTCAGGGTCTTGCCATAGTTTTGATATTGTTCGGATTTTTGTTATTATTCATGGCAAGGAAGCAGAAGGTATCTCCTAAAGATCAAACTCTGCAATAAATAAATGGCATTTTGATCTTAAATTATAGTCTAAATTTGTGAATTTTTATTGTATGAATGAGAATACTTTCTTCTTCTGTATTCAATTAGTCCCATTAATTGATATCCATATTCTAAATTGTGCTTTACATGATTTATTCCATGCGAACCATGTGGAACGAATTTACCATCCAACACATTTTCTACGTAGCTCTTTACTTTTCTTATTGAAATTGTTGCATGTTGTAGTTGTCTATCATTGAATTTTCTTCCCAATTCTTTTTCAATTTGGTGGCTGAACTCCTCAGTTCCAATTAGTCTTGAATATTTTTGTAATTTACTATAATTTGCGCATAAATCAGTTATTTTCTTATAATCTTGTTCTAGTATTTTTGCCAGCAATTCATTCAGTTCATTTTTTTTCCTTCCAGTAATAAGACTAAGGCTATTGACAAGATCTTTCTTGCTTAATGTATTTTCCATGGAAGGGGCTGTCAAAGCTTGTAAGGAAGAAGCTTCTGATTTTTTATCATCAGTATTATCAGTTTTTTTTACAATGTCAAGAATGGGTTCATACACGTCTATTTTTTTATCGGTGGCGTCGAGTTTATTTTTCAGGTAATACCTTTCTAATCCGTAAAGATTTACCTTATTTCCACTAATATCAGAACCTGTTCTAATTATCGAAATAATATTCAAAATAATTTTTGGATAATTGTATTTTAAATCAATATCTAGATTATCGTAATTCTCCATTATGTCTTTGTATATACTAAATATTGCATCGCTAACTACTTTATTCATTAATTGGTTTTCCGAGTTCACTATTGTTTCATATTTTTTATTGTCCAGACCTCTAGCTCCAATCGTTAGAAAATCACAAAGCTCAGCTTTTGAAAAAGCGTATTTGTTTTCATCGCATACTACAACTATTGCTTTCATAATATTTATCCAAAATTCATCATTGTTAGAAATTTTCAGGTTTCTTACTAATAAGGAAGCATTTGATTTTATTTTGTTGTCTGTTATTCGCAATTCATCTAATATTTGAAAAAGTATTTTTTCTGGATTGATGGTGTTATTTCTATATATCAATAGTTGCTCACCTTTATTATCTCATAATACTAATTATAGTATTGCTATTTAAAGTAAATTTCTAATAATTCATTAACATCGTTATAACTAATGTTTTTACCCTGGTCCAGCTAACCTGCCTATTGATCCTGTCAACTATAAAAATACAATTATGATAGTGCATAATACTTGTATCTTTGAATAGACAATTTCGTAGAGTTATAATATTTTTAATATTTCTCCTCTATTTTTTCGAATCATTGCTAAAAGTTGTTTTGAAACTTTATCAAGTAAATGCTTGACTTCTTCTATCTTGTATCCCTTTGAAACTAGTTGAATTCTTAAAGTGGGGATATTATCTACGTAGCCTTGTGGATGGGTTTTTAAATATAATCTATCTTTTGGTGCCGATGCCACTATTTTTGTTAATCTGGATGATATCATAGCCTCACTGATTCCTTGAACATAATAGTTAATCTCGCGTATTGTAAAGTTGCCTATTTCTTGTTTGATTTGAGGTAAAATATTTCTTGTAACTATTGCTTTCATTTCAATCGGAACTCCTGGTAAGCAGAATATTCTTGTTTTATTAACAGAAATAGATACGGCAGGAGCATTACCGACAGGATTCTGAATTGGAGTCGAACCTCTTGGAATTATTGCCATCTTTAATCTTGCCTTATTTATTTTTACTTTTTGATGTCTTGCACTATAACTTTTTTTTACCATATCTAATGCAGCATCGTTCAAAATCAGTCTTTTATTCAGTGCTTTACCAATTCCCAGTAATGTCTTATCGTCATAGGTTGGACCCAATCCTCCACAAACAATTATCAAGTCTGGTCTCCTCTTAAGAGAATCCATTAAGGTCAAGTTAATTTCATCTAAATCATCTCTAATTACTGTCACTCTTCTTACAAAACCACCAATATTCGTAATTCTTTTTGATATCCAATGAGCATTCGTGTTTAAAGTTATGCCAGATAGTAACTCATTGCCAATGCATAAAATTTCGATAGTGTACATTAAAGTATCTTTGAACTGGATATGAAGAATTTGGATATATTGAAAATTACTGGTGTAAGCCGCATATTTGATATGCAAACATAATATATCCAGCAATTCTCGTTGATTGTCTGAAAGGATAGAAATTATTGGTATCTTTTGGCATTAATTCATATTTTAATGCACCAGCTTCCGTCTTTGATATGGTTAGACGTACAAATTGACTGCCAAGTAAAGAATCCCAAGCGATTTGAGTGGTAAATTCTTTTTTTGTAGCCAGTATAGAGACCACTCTACTTGTGATAGTTTTATCTAGAATAACAGAATATTCATAATCATCATTTTTATTAAATGGATCATGAGTAGTAAATGGATCAACATCAACATATTTCTTAATTTGTTCCCTAAAAGAGACCGATAGTTTATTCATTATTACTAGATCTGTTAAAGTTAGTGTTTTCATTTGATTTGGAGAGGGAGACTTTATTTCGGTTGTTGATAGCATAGACTGCAATACTGTTATGTTTATCATTATATAATTTTTGATGTTTATGATTAGTTAGCGGTTCGATATTTATAGAAATATAAGGATTATCAATATTAAATCTATTGCCGGGGTACCCAAGCTAGGTAAGATATGCATGATTCCCTAAAAGGGGTCAGCCTCGAGATCAAAATCATGAAAAACCGATGCGTAAGCTGATGTTCGCAAGAACTCGTGGGTTCGAGTCCCACTCCCGGCGCTTTAACATAGATGGTTGTAAGTGATAGAATCTATATAAACTGCATCTTGATCAATAAATTATCAGTCGAGTTGGATATTGGTCTAACCACATTGAGCAATTAATTCATTTTCATGTGTGAAGCATACATGTTCTAGTTTTGTGTAGTCCTGAAAGGAATATTTGCAGCCACATTGATACTCGAGTACTTTCTTCTTTACCTTGTATCCGTTAGAAGAAACTAACTTAGACATAGTATATTAACACTAAACACATATATCAACTTTAATTGACCATTGAACCTAGACTTACGTTTAATTTATGGTTGTCTAAATATTCATCCTCTACATTTGTTATAAGACTAGCTTAAAATAGACCCCAATACATCAAATATGAGGAGTGTAAAATAGATTTATTTTCGGGTTTTATGTCATTTAGAAAAAATTATTTCTTGTTATTTGTAGTGGTGTTTCTCTTGATTGGATTGAGCACAATTGGTATCTTTGTAACGCATTCATTCGCAGCAGCTCAAACAAACCAATCAGATTTTAATTTTGTTGCTGCCGGAGACTTTGGTTGCGGTAAAAACGCCAATAGAACTATAAGCAACATGTTAACCAGAGAACCAGAGGTGGTCATAGGGTTGGGAGATCTTTCTTATCAAAAAACTGCAGATTGTTGGTTTCACGTTGTTTCTCCATTAGATAACGATGGACGATTAAAAATCGCGATCGGAGATAATGAAATGTTTCCATATAAATTTAGTCAATATATGAAACATTTCAATATGACCAAACCTTATTATTCATTCAACTATGGAAACGTTCATTTTCTTTCAATGGCAACAGCTAAAAATAAAGTAATTCCTTATAATGAAACTTCCGAACAATACAAATTTGTAAATGATGATCTTAGAAGAGCCCATGATAACAAGAGCATTAATTGGATAATAGTGTACTCATTTAGATCGTTCTATTCCTCTAATACGACACATCCGGGGCTTGACGAATTGCAGGATCTGTATCATCCTCTCTTTGATAAATACGGAGTAGATGTTGTACTCCAAGCTCACAATCATAATTATCAACGGACGTATCCAATTAATTACAATGCGACAAAAACATTTACCCCAATAATAACTGAGAGAGAGACCGAAAAGTACGAGAATGATCCAAAAGGGCCTATATTTATCACAGTGGGAACCGGAGGTGAGGATCTCTATAATTTTACTGGTCAAGCGCCCTATGTTATTACTCAATTTCAGAGACACGGATTCTTAAATATAGATGTAGTAGAAAATGGAACAAGGTTGAATGGTAATTTTTATGAGAACAGAGCTAAAAGTGACAAGGATCACTTTACTATCACAAAGTAGATAATGATCCATTATTCATTCAATTAACCTTTTGAAGATGGTATATGATGAATAAAATTTAAATTGATAGAGTTAAATCATTGAGTATTAATTTTTCTCATTTGACTCACTAAATTTCATTCGTTAATTACATCTTCCAGTAGGTGTTTTGGTATTTTGGCCAATTGTTCCACTTTCCAATGGCAGCTCCAACAAAACCCACAAACAACACATGTAAATTGCGTTCTTGTTTTGCATGACCTGCATTCCTTATATTCCAACTCAGTAGTGTTTCTCAAATACTCATGTTTTAAGTACTTGTTTTTCTTCCCGATCAGTCGGGAATTCATTTCTATCTACATAAATTGTGTCGAATCCGAAATATAATTCTTCTTTTATTGTAATACCAAATTACATATCGTTCCTTACAGTACAATAAAATAAAAGATGACTAAACTATTTAGTACGATTTGATACCATAATATGATCATGTAGTTACTTAATTTCAGTTCAATTTTTTGATATGCCTACGAAATTATGGTAAGATGATGTAATTATATCCCTGTATGTAATAATATTGAGCTCTAAATTATAAACAAATATGAAGAATTTGATGTTATTGAACATCAATATTTGATTCATCTATTTCCACTGTCTACGGTCTCCTTCTAATAACCCAGAATCACCATGTATTCTATCGATATGTTTGGATAACTCCTGGTTATTGTTAAATTTCGATGCGCAGTAAGGACATGAGACTTGAGCACTATTTGGCATTGCTATAATATTTGGATGCGTTCAAATTAATCCTTTTGATTAATATGCCAATACTACACAATCTGCTATCTGCAAAAATAAAGTATGATATTAACTTGCATATTACCTAATGTTTTTCGTAAAATGATATCAAATCATCATCAGTTTCTATTATCCATTCTACCAGCGTATCATCTAATTTATGATACTTTAGATGTTCTCTTCTCTTTTCCCTAATTATTTCTTCTTTACAGATTCCACATTTCATGAAAAGATTTGGCACTGGTAATGTCAAAGTATAATTTTAAGATATATATCACTAGTGATATTTTCAAACTGCTCAGAATACTAAAATCAATAAGATTGTAGCTTTATTTATGCAGTTATGATATAGAAGATAAGGAAAAAATAAAAAAAGTAGATTAAAAAAGAAAAATATCTGATTTTTTATATTCTTTGTTCTTTTATTGAAGTCTGTAGAAGCTCGCCAATTTCGTTGTGCATCTTTAGGAAATTCAGTCCTTTCTCTGTGGTTTTGTAGGTTTGTGAGCCTTCTAAATATTCTAGTAAATTATTTTCAATAAGTACGGAGAGGTACTCTCTCAATTGAGCATAGCTTAGGAAAGCTTTGTACATGATTCTGGTTTTTGTTGCCCCACCATTTGCTGCTTCTAGGATCATTGCTACTATTTCTGTTCTACTTCTGTATTTCATATCAAGATACACTAAACTTATTTATTTTAATGTATTGGCACAATAATCTAGAACAAAACTACATCCACTGTGCAGGTTTGTTTGCTATACTATATGAATCAATAATTTCCGGTAATACTTTGTTTATGAAAAATAAAAAGTAAATAATTTGAGTAATCCAGTTAAACTATTCGAGATGCACTAAGCTGTGTCTTTTGTAAGCACTTCATTTAGCCAATTACCTTCTACCTCATCACCTTGAGCCTCATCAGATGATGTTGGCCTTAGCTTTTCATCATTCTCAATATCTGGATCTGGATTGGATTCCACTTCGCTTATATGCTCTATATCCTCTTGGGAAGGGTTGATGTTTTTGTCTTCTGATTCATTTGAGACAACTTCTGAATGTGGCTGAGTGATCCTTGAGAGAAAGCTGTTAATTTCGTCTTTTTCTAATTTAATACGATCTAACAATTCAGCAGAATTTGTACTGATTTGCTGATATGTTTCTTCGACAATATCATTACTCCTATACTGCAACTTTGCATCGAAAATAATCGTTTTGATGGTTGTACTTTGTAAATCCAATTCCTGTACTCTTGAATTCAATGTATGTATGACATCTTGTTGGTTACCTTCCAAGTCCGCCAGTCTCTTTTCATATATTAAATGCAACACTTCAGCATCATCCTTCATTAAGTCGTTATCTGCAACCAGGTTCTCAAGTGCCTTAACTCTCTTGAGTGTAAGATTTTTTTGTCTGAGTAATTTCTGGGCGTCCATTCGCCACTTTGGTATGAAAATCACATAGTCGCCTTGGACAAGCAACTGTTCATATGATAATTGTTTTAATCCAATTGAACCACAATCCACACCGATTGATTCTATAGAGCCATCGATATCAGTAACTAACCCGATTACCTTTCCCACATATGCGCCATACATATCTTTTACCTGCTTTCCTACAAATTCGAGCTTTATATCGCTCATGAGGTTGAAGTGACATTCAGATATAATGATGGCATTGTTAAAAATAATCAATAATTTAGTAGATGTTTTAATACTTGGTATATTGGCAGCTTGAATTTATTGTAATCTGAATAAATATGTATATGGACTATTTTGTATTAGTATTATGAACTTCAACTCTGTTTATGATTTTTCGGATCGAGAAAAATCTGTACTTGGTCAACATTTTTCAAATACAGATAAGCACGTATTTGCAATTACAACTCCTAGACAAGTCGATCGAGGAGCGTTGATGTCGAGATATTCTCGATCGGACAAAACAATGAGAAAGATTTTTTTGGATGAATTTGTTACAAATCCGAACAGAGGAAAGGAATTCTATAGCAGAATATTATCAGAATATGGTGATGATTCTGTTGCGGAATTAGGAGAAGCACAAATTGCGGTAGAGTGGATCTCCAACATTGCGGCTAAAAAGATTGAGGATCAAAGGATTGGTTTATCCTATTTGGAAAAATCCTCTCGCTATATACCATTTGATCAGAAAGTTGGTAACATGTATAAATATTATAGAGATGATAGAATACTCAAATCAAAATATGCAGATCTATATATAGAATGTTGTGACCACGCATTCGATGTTTATAGTAAAAGTATCAATTTAATGCAGAAATTTATTACAGAAATTGAACCAATTGATGATTTTGTGTATTTTGAATCCATTTCAAAATTAGAAAAACCCTTCTCCAAGCTCACGAAGGGGCAGGATATAGAATCGGCGAAGAAAGTGTACAATAGTACAGTAAGATCTAAAGCCTTGGATATTCTACGTAACTTGCTCCCGGCCGCTACTCTTACCAATTTGGGAATATGTGGAAATGGTAGAGCATTTGAATACCTCTTAACAAAATTGTACTGCTCTGAATTAAATGAGCTCAAGGGACTGGCTCATTTATTGAATTCTGAACTAGATCGTGTTATACCATCTTTTATCAAAAGGGTAAATGAAAAACATGGAAAATCTCTTCAGTCATTTATGATAAATACAAATAAGGAGATATCAAAATTGACAGATAAATATCTTGGAAATATCCAACCTGATTTTTCTCCTGTGGATGTAAGGCTAATTGGTTATACCGATAGTAAAGATGCAGAAGTGAAGGTTGTTTCTGCAATATTATATGAACATGCACATGGACAATCACTTCATGACATAATAAAATTAGTTGAATCATTTCCACAAGAAAAAATAAAGGAAATAATTTTGGCCTACACGAAATTTCGTGGAAACAGAAGACATAAACCGGGTAGGGCATTTGAGATGGTTGAATATTTATTTGAAATGTTTACCAACTTTGGGATGTTCCGTGACTTGCATCGTCATAGAATTCTTACTATCGAAAGGCAATTACTTTCGACTAAACATGGATATGATATTCCTAAAGAAATTATTCACTCAGGCATTGAGAAAGATTTCAAGGATTGTATGTATCTTTCTGATAACCTTTATCAAAATCTTGCAAAGACAATGCCTGTCGAGGCTCAGTATGCCGTTAATTTTGCCTATAGATACCCATACTTCATAAAAATTAATTTGAGAGAACTTTATCACATGATCGAATTACGTACTACCGCACAAGGACATCCAGATTATCGTTATATATGTCAGCAAATTTATAAAAAAATCAATGATATTCATCCACTACTTACGAAAGGAATGAAATTTGTGGATCTGAATCGATATGATCTCGGAAGGTTTGAAACCGAGAAGAGAAAAGAAATGAGGAGAAGAGAATTATTATCTTCGAAATAACTAATAAACCATTCATAGAAAATAATTATTCTACGGCTAGAACCATTTTTCCAATGATTGATTCTTATTTTTGTCTGAATTTTTAAGCTTTTGTAATGCTGCATTAACACGATCTTCAGAAAAGTTTTTTTCGCTACATAAGAATTCAATTGTCTTATCATAATCAACAGATTCAAACTTAACATCATCATTAGTAACATTTGCAACTTTTGGTTTTAAGAATAGTTCTCTAATTTCTTCATATGGAACACTGGATAACGGTTCTTGAAGTTGATCGATATTTTCCAGTTTTGAATATTTTTGAATAAGTTTCATTGCAGTCTTCGGACCTATTCCGGGTATACCTCCGAAGTTATAGTCGGTTCCTATTAGGATTCCTACGTCAACTAGTTGCTCATGTGTCAATTTAGTATAATTAAGTATATCTTCAAGATAAAACATTTCTAGAGGAACTTCTATGTAGGTATTTCTATTGGGAACTTTCCTTTTACCACTTATCGTAATATTTCTTATTAGTCTTTTTGCACCAAATAAAATAGAATCATAATCCTGACTTGCACAAATATGTACTAGATCGGAATTAGTTAGCTGTGCTGCAGTTGCTTCTCCTTCTGATGGAGCTTGTATTGTTGGAATTCCTAATAAAAAAAGCAATTTCTTTGATTCATCTATCATCTTATCTGTCAAGACTGATGTTGCTTGACTATATTTTCTTGCTTCTTCTAGTTTACCTTGAAGAAGTGCTTTCTCATATTTTTCGGTGGCTACTTCCTTAATTTTATGTCTGCGTTGAATTTCATTAACTTTTAATGGATTAGATACTCCGTCAAAGACATAAACAAGTTTGATACCCTCTGCTAGTAAATTGATATTACGATAGAATAGCCCACTTAAGTGACTGGTTATTTCTCCGTGAATATTACTAAGAAGTTCTCCGGTAGATCCACGAATTGTAGCTAGAAATTGGTGAATAGTATTAAAAGCATCAACAGCTATTATTTTATTTGAGAGGTCACTTAACTTTATGTTCGTATAGGTTAGGATTGGTTTTAGATCTAGGCCCATTGAGTATATTATAATCACACGATCTTTCTTTTTATTTTTTTCAATTTTGCTCTTATGTAGGCATTTAAATTGGATAGTATTTGGAAAAAAGTAGATAAGTCAATTTGATTGTTTTATTTGTCAACTATGAGCTTACTTATGAATGCCAGTACTTTGGTGAGTGTGCTGAATGTTGCTGTGCTGTTGATATTGTTAGTAATTTATGCAAAGACATACGTCAAGAGTAAAGCGGTATTTACAATTGGTCTGATGTTCTTTACGGTTATGTTAATGCTTCATAATTTAATAGCTGTATATGCCTACCTAGTTATGGCCCCACTTTATCCAGATGAATTATTGCCTTATTTTGTAGCTATACATATAGCAGAACTTGTTGGGATTGTTGCTTTGTTAAGAATAACTATTTGAACTAAATAATCTGATAGTGAACCGGCATCTTGCTCGCTGGCTGATTATAAAATACAATAAAGCTCTTTACTTAAAGATTAGATCAATAATTGTAAAAAAATGAATGTTGGGGTTTTGGCTTAACCTTCTTCCCATCCCTTTGAGAACAGACCACTCTTCTTTAGTGGAATAGGCTGACCTGGTGTATAATCCATTGGTCTCATCCAAAATATTGCTTTAGTTGGGCAAACCCCTATGCATGCACCATCTGAAATGCATCTTTCAGGATAGAATACAAAAGCTTTACCTCTCTTCCATCCTTCAACTGGTTTTACCCTCAATACATCTGGACCAAGAGAAGTACAGATTTCTACACATAGAGCACAGCCGATACAATGTTGTTCGCTAATATCTGGAAGTATTGCTACTGGCATTTAATTCACTTAAAAACATGTAAAGTCTAATCTATTTAAACACTGTGCTATTTTATAACACCGATATAAATATTCCAAAATGTATCGAAATTCTCGATACTATGAGTATAAAGCAAAACATAGAAATTATATTTTGGAAGAGCTTTACATGTGGTTCGTAAAATCACAGTACTTGTACCAGTTATTATTGCAAGTATAATATTGGGTGTTTTGGGTTTAATGTTTGTTCCACAAGGAATAAAAAGTAAAAATCTTGAATTTTCAAAAGGTACGGTAGTCATAAACAATCATTCAATAAGTGCTGAGATTGCTGAAACTCCTGCAGAACGGCAAAGGTGGCTCACTTTTAGAACTGAAAAACTACCATTTAGCTCGGCCCTTCTTCTTGTTTATGATAAGTCTGATTTGTATTCTTTGTGGCTCCTGAACATACAATACAATTTGGATTTGATTTGGTTTGATAATGCCGGTAATATTGTGTATATGATAAAGGATGCAGCACCGTGCAAAAATACTTTAGATCCTGTTCAGTGTACTTATAAGAATACTACACCATCAAAATATATTCTCGCAGCAACATCAGGCTTTATCAATTATCACAATATCACAAAGGATTCAAAAATAAAATTAGTTTCAATATAAGATTGTTTTAAGTTGGAATGTGTAGTATGATTTTCATTTAGAGATGTCTTGAAAATCTTGATATATTTGTTTTATTTCCTCTATTGAAGCTTCATCCTCGAGGGTACTTGTATCACCAATTACATCTGAGTTAGTACTTATTGATTTTAGTAATCTTCTCATTATTTTTCCACTTCTTGTCTTTGGCAATTTATTGGTAAAATGTATTTCATTCGGAGTAGCAATTGGTCCGACTGTCTTTCGAATATGATTGACAAGATCCGTTTTTAATTCCGGAGAATCTATGTATCCACTCTTAAGAACTAGGAATGCGACTATTGCCTCCCCTTTTTCCTTATCAGGCTTGCTGATTACAGCTGCTTCGGCTATAGCTTTGAATGCTACAAATGCGCTTTCTAATTCCATAGTTCCTAGTCGATGTCCAGCAATTTTGAGTACGTCATCAGACCTTCCTAGTAACCAGATGTAGTTATCCGGATCGATGAGTGCAAAATCACCAGAATAATAAAATCCTTGAAATTTATTCCAGTATGTATTAATATATTTATCATCATTATTCCATAGCGTCATTAACATACCTGGCCATGGTCTTTTGATGACCAAATAACCTTTATTATCGGGGTTTACATCGATCCCATTTTCATCCACTATTCCAATGTCCACTCCTGGTATTGGAAAAGTTGCGGACCCCGGTTTCATGGCAATTGTATCAATGCCCAGGCATTGACTTATCATAATTCCGCCAGTTTCAGTCTGCCACCAAGTGTCAACGATTGGACATTTTTCATTTCCAATAGTTCTAAAATACCATAACCATACATCAGGGTTTATTGCTTCACCTACTGTGCCTAAAAGACGCAATGATGATAAATCAAAACTATTAGGGATCGACAAGTCGTATTTCATGTATATACGCAATGCTGTAGGGGTGGTGTATAGAATTGTGGCTCTGTGTTTTTCGACTAGTGCCCAATACCTATCAGGGGTAGGGAAATCAGGAGTTCCCTCATAGATAACATTCGTCACTCCATGTAATAGAGGTGCGTAGACCATGTAACTATGTCCCGTGACCCATCCGATATCTGCAGTGCATAAAAAAATGTCCTCTTCTTTATAATCAAAAACCCATTTTGCCGTTGCATAGAGATGTGTAAGATATCCGCCGGTACTATGCAGCACGCCCTTTGGTTTTCCAGTGGTGCCCGATGTATACAAGATGTAAAGTGGGTGAGTACTTTCGACAAGTTCAGGTGGGCAGTAGGATTTTTCTTTTTTGACCAGCTCGTGCCACAAAAGATCTTTTTCACTCATTTTGATTCCAGTTGTTCCTCTTTTAAGAACAATTACATTTTCTATCGATGGGGCTGAGGTAATAGCGCTATCGACTATTTTTTTTAGTTCAAGTATCTTCCCGCGTCTTACTCCCTGATCAGCAGTTATGATGACTTTAGATTTTGAATCATTTATACGATCGGTTAATGCTTGTGAACTAAATCCAGAAAAAACAACAATATGTATGGCTCCTATTCTGCTACACGCCAACATAGCAACAGGCAGCTCGGGAACCATGGGCAGGTATATAGTAACTCTATCACCTTTTTTTACTCCCAAATTGCGTAAAGCATTTGCAAATTTATTAACTTCTACATACAATTGGTTATAAGTAAGAGTTCGAACGTCGTCAGATTCGTTTTCCCATATTATTGCTGCTTTATTTTTTGTAATATTATGAATGTGCTTATCAAGACAATTTACGGAGGCATTTAGCAAACCACCAGTAAACCATTTTGCAAAAGGTGGATTCCAATCAAGAGTTTTATCCCATTTTTTACTCCATATCAAATTATCCGCCTGCTGAGCCCAGAATTCCTCTATATTTTCTAACGACTTGGTTCTTAATTCCTGCAAACTTTTGCCTTGCAGATTTATTTCTACTGCCTTGTCCTCCTGATCTAACATTGTTGAGCTTTTTTCTCCGACATTCAAATATGTAATTTACCAACATTTGTATTAAAAGGATTGTATGCAATATCTATATCTTAATTGACTATTGTATGTAGAAGGATAAATCACAGATTGCTAGAGTTTGAATTGATTGATGAAAAAAATAAATTTGTGCTTTTGAAGAAATGAAATGTTGTTAGAATGGGATGAACAGATTAAAGCTCATTTAATGTGGATATGGGGCGGAGAAGACGGTTTTATGAAAAGGAAAAGGGAGGGAATGTTGGTTGTAACGGAAAAAAGACTCATATTTATAACAAAGACCAACATGTCATACAGAATTCATGATGTACATTCACAGCGACAACTTTTGCGATTTAAAGAAAAGAAGAACGTTTTTTTGCCAATAGAGGGTTACGGTATTACTGAATTAAAGAATGATATTGAAAAAAGTGATAAAAATATTATATTCACTTTTTCTGAAATTTCAGATATGTATTTTCTTGAAAAAAGATGGGGTACGGAACTTAAAATTAAAATTGATGTTGAAAATAAACAGAAAAATTATGGCTTTGCAATTGTGAAGGGTTGGGTAAAATATCCTGCAAAGGATCCTCTGCAGTTTCATCATGTGGATTGGAATCCAATAGTAACATTATTCAAAATGTCTTAAAAGTTTGTTATGCTTGCTTGCTTTCTAACTAGAAATTAGTCACCATAAAAAGAAAGTAAATAAAATATAGACAATATTACAAGTACTCTTGTGGTGGAAAATAGAATTGAAGATAAGAAGTTATTTCTTGTCGGTGTCGGTCCAGGTTCGTCAACGTATCTAACAGATGTAGTGAAAGATGTAATAAGAAAATCCAAATATCTGATAGGTTATAAATATACATTATCAATAATAAGAGATTTGATTATTCCTGATTTTCATCAGGTCTATGAAGTAACAATGAAGAATCAGGATGAAATTTATAATAAAGTGTACAAAAAAATGCGGGAAAATGAATTTTGTACGATTCCTTTTACTGGAGATGTAAACTTTTCAGAGTCTGAAGTCGTTGATAGATTGTTGGAAATTTTTGGTAATGATAAAGTAGAATTAATGCCGGGAATTAGCTCTATTCAAGTTGCTGCTTCAAGGGCAAAAGTTCCACTGGATAAGGCAAGAGTTCTTAGTTTTCATATTACTGAGGATATTGAGGATAAGAAGAGAGAGTTAGTACAAGTAATACAAGATAAAAAGAGCGTAGTTTTGGTACCAAGGCCATGGAACAATAACTCAGAAAAAAATTTTATGCAACCACAAATAGCATTATACCTTAAAAATGAGGGAATAGATACTTCAAAGCTAATAGTTTGGGTATTTGAATTTCTGACAACTGCTGAAGAGAGGGTGTTTAGGGGTAAATTGAATGAATTAGAGAATATGGATTTTAGTGCAATGTCGGTATTGGTTATTGATCAGGTTAGACGCAAAACATATTTGGAATTTGATTGAGATTATTTTTGATTCTGATTTTTATACTATCTTAAAAGATTCATATTTCCAGTTTGTCTTATTACATCCCATTCAATAATAGCACTGATAAATAGGATTATTGCTACGATGCCTATTTCAATGCCAGTATGTATAAGATTTTCTTTAATGTTTGTTCTTTTTAAAATGTGAATTAGTAGAATATAACTTCTAGAGATAGCTATTCCGTAAGAAATAAGTTCCATGATTCCAAATATTGTCAAAAAAACGAGTAATGGTGGTATTTGAATTGGTAAATCTCTTGTTATGATCATGAAAATATTACCAGTACTAAATCCTGAAAAGAGACCAAATGCAATTCCGATACCCGGAACAAACATTAGAGTCGATATTAGTAAGTTATTGACGAATATGCCTATGCTATCAATATTCTTGATTTTATTTTGAAATTGTTCCTTTAGAACTGTTGAAGTAGATTTGTCATATGAGACTGATGACCCAAATACAAAGAAAATCAAGAATAATAAAATACCAAATCCAAGATGAAGAGTCCTTTTTTTAAAGTTGTATTTGTACATGTATCCCACCATAATGTGTGTGCTTTTTATGCTTTTTAATAATATGGATAAAACAAAACATTTTTAGCATTTATGATTGTTCTGTTCAATAAAACTTGGATTCGGTGTCTATTGCATTGATTTATGCGATAAATAAGGGATATCAAGTTCATCCTGATGCTTTTGCCTTTCTCAAATCTCTCGATTGTGATGTTGAAAAAATAATCAAGACCATAGTGGATGCTAAAAATAAATTCAAAAAGAAGTCTCCAATATTAATCGATGATATAAAAAGTGTTATTTCTCGAGACCTTAATCACATGGATGAACCTGTTATAACAAACACAAACAGTGAGAGTAATGGTGAAAGTTATAAAATCATTTTTGATCCCACATACAAGATAAATTCCGAGAATAAGAAGGATTTTTTTAAACTGTTTGATAGTCGTTATAAAAAAACATTAAAAATCTTGTCAATTCGCTCGGAAAGCAGGCAGATAAGGAAAATAAAACAAATTAAGGATCTTAGGAATAAGTCGAGATTTAGCACTCTATCTAATGAGAATGAAAGGGGAAAACTTGCTGATTCTGTTTTTGTCGCAGGTTTGATCATGTTCAAGAGAAATAGAAAAAATGATGTAGAGTTAGTGATAGATGATACTACCGGGAGTCTTCCTGTAGTTTGCAGAACTCGGGAGTTAATTAATGAAGCTTCAACACTTGTTTTGGATCAAATGTTAATGTTGGAAATTTCACTTAGTAAAAAAAATTCAAATGATTTTGTTATTAAAGATATTATGTTTCCTGATATTCCAGAACATGTATCTTCTAAATCAGGTTCAGAGTCATATGTAGCCCTCATTTCAGATTTGCATGTAGGCAGCAAATATTTCATGGAAAAGGAATTTAATGACTTTTTAGGTTGGTTATCATCAGATGATGACTTTGTAAGAAAAATCAAATTTATTTGTATAGCAGGTGATATAGTTGACGGAATAGGAATTTATCCAAATCAAGATAGAGAATTAATCGACATAAATATAAACAGTCAAATGTCATATGCAGCAGCTTTACTACAAAAAATTCCCAAAAGAATGCATGTGTTTTTGATTCCTGGCAATCACGATCCCGGAAGGAGGGCTTTACCACAAAGTGCCTTAACAAACCTCCGTAATTTTCAACAGTTGGAAAATTTCAGTATTATCGGTAATCCCTCACTTGTTGAATTGAATAAAGTAAAGCTATTGATGTTTCATGGTCAGAGTTTGGATGATGTTATTGCAACAGTGCCTGGATTGAGCTATTCAAAACCTGTGGAAGCGATGAAAATTTTGTTAAGATCTAGGCACTTGTCACCGATCTATGGTAACCGTACGCCGATAGCTCCAGAATCGGAGGACATGTTGGTTATAGATGACGTGCCGGATGTTTTTCATGCTGGACATGTACATACTACTCAGGTAGGCAGATACAAAGGTACTTTAATAGTAAACTCTGGCGCTTGGCAAAGGCAGACAAAATTTCAACAAACAATGGGTATCACTCCAACGCCTGGAATTTGCTTATTAGTTAATCTGGCGACTCTTCAATCCTTTAGAAAAGATTTCAACTATTAATGTCGTCAATAAAAGGTGACAAGAGGGGATCGTTTTTAATAGCTTCTTTTACAGATGAAATATGAATATGCAATTTGATTCGTTGTGTCCTACCATAGCGTCCTTGGTTGACTATATTCGTAGTTATTAATCCTAGTTGATCAAGTTCTCCTATTATTTGTGTCATTCTTCTCTGAGTTAGGGGTTCTTGTTGAAGTTTTGAACAAAAATATTGATAGATTGTATAAATTTCTCCCGTACTTCCATTTTTAGACTTTATTATTGAAAGTATTACTAATTTGGTGTGTAGAGTGGAATTACTCAAAATCTCGAAGTTAGTATCGCTATCAATCTTCTGTTGCGCGCTTCTTATATGGTCTTCGGTTATTTTCAAAGTCCTTGATCTTTCTGCGATTTCTGCTGCAACTCTTAAAAGATCTATTGCCTTTCGGGCATCACCTGTTTCTCTTCCCGCGATTGCAGCACAGAGATTGATTACGCCCATAGGAATAACATTATCATAAAAAGCAAGTTTGCATCTGTCGAGTAGAATTTGTTTTAATTGCTCAACGGTATATGGATTAAAAACCAGTTCTTCTTCGCTTAGACTGCTTTTTACCCTTGGATCTAGTTTATCCTTAAATGTTAAGCTGTTTGAAATACCAATCAAACTAATGAACTGATCTGACGATATTCGTTGATTAGCTCTTGTAAAGCTATAGAGAATATCATCACCCTTTTTATTAACAAGCGAGTCTATTTCATCTATAACAAGTACAATTTTGATTGATTTGCGCTTTATAAAATCAAGGATTCTATCAGTAGCTTCACTCATAGATAATCCCGTAAAATAAACTTGCATTTTTCTTTCTTCTTTATTGATGTCCAGTAATTCCGCAATTTCATAAAGGATCTTGTAGGGAGTGTTTGAATTTTTTGCATTGATGAAAGGAACTCTAAGGTTTATGCCTAGTTGATTGGTCTTATTGTACAGGTGTTCGATAACGTTTTTTACTACTGCTGTCTTTCCTGTTCCTGGTTTTCCAAAAATTAACAAGTTGGACGGTCGACCTTTTTTTAATATAACGGATAGCGATTGTGCAATAGTGGTACTTTCTTTAGTTCTGAATGGCAGCTTATCAGGTACATAGTCGATTGTTAAAACTTGTCTGTTTTTTATGATATTCTTATTTTTAATTGCACTATCAAAAATAGTGTCTAGGATGTCATCATCGAATTGCAGACGCCTCAGACACCCCTCTTTTTCTCTTGTATCTCAATACAATAAACTTCAATATAATAAACTCATTTAGTAAGTGGCATCTATATAAAATAAAAACTCCTAAATCAATTTTCTTTCATTTGTTTGTTAATTTTTAGTATTTTGTAGTTGGCAACAAGTAAAAGCAAACCTCAATGAGAAATATAGGGGGGAGGTTTCGGCAATTGTTTATGGTTGTTAATATTGGAGGAAAAAAGTCATTTAAATTACCCCTTTATTTCCAATGCAGGCTAATTTAACAGAGATTAACATTGTTAAGAGATTGATAAAACCCCTTTATTTCCACTGGAAAGAATCTAGGTCGGCCTATTGGAAAATTGATAACTACAATAGAGCATAACGCCTTAATTACATCATCAGAATTAGTTAACAAAAGCTGAGCCGTTTGTTAACTTGTTAATCACTCAATTGTTAAGTGTGATGTGATTTAAACTCCCGATCTGTCATCCGCTGCGAAAAAAATTAAAATAGAATTGGAAGATGAAAACGGACAAAAATACAACCTAACTCTACAGGGCAGTTTATCAAGAGCAAAAATAATGAATTTAATTGAATTTGTACAATGTTTTGAAAAAAATTCTAGGGACACCAGTATCGAACACAAAGGAAGCGATAGAAAACTAGGTCAAAAATTGTGGAACTTGATTACTGAGAACTTTAGATATCATACTTTCACCTCTACTGATTTATTAAGAATTTTCCAAGACCTTAATTATGGGACGATCCAATTAAGTGTCATTTCTATCTATTTATCTCGATTTTATCTAAAAAAACAACTTAACAGATCAAAAAATGGCAAACAATGGGTGTATTCACTAGTTAAAGAGAATCTAAATTATGAAAAAGTAAATTATGACAAATCTAACCAGGTGAACTTGTTGTCTGTTCCAACAGTTTACGACCTTCATTTGTGATTTTATATCTGAAAGGCCGCGTAGTCTCATCTCTAATCACAATATTTTCCGAATATAATTTTTTCAGCAATCGAGATGTATGCTCACGTGATTTCTTAATTTTACCCTGAATCTCTCTCGAGGTCAATGGTACCTCTAACATTTTAAGTATAGAATTTACCGTATTCAAATGCAAAGCAACATCATCTCCAACACCGTCTTTCTTGTCTGTGATAATCACGCTTTTTATCACTGGAGTAACATTGTGTGATATTTGTGATATATTTTTGTGTGACCTATCATTAACGGCATTCGTACTGGTAACAAGCTCGTCTTCCATCCTTGTACTTTTTTCTGGATTTATTCTTAATTCAATCGTATCTATTTTAGTCCGTAGTTCTGAAATGATATCACTATACTCATCAAACTTGCGAATGTATCCATCAATTAACATATCCTTAAACTTGTGATTCTCTTTAACTCGTTCTTTCAGGTCCCGAAAATAACCAAAATAAAAAAATGCGACAAAGGATAATACAAAAAGTGTAATTGAAATTATAACATCAAATAATGAATACTCTAAATTAATATCAAAAATACTCATGTGATATCATGTGATTTACGTACACATATTTATTAAATTTTTACTATATCAATACTAACCTTTTAATCACATTATCAATCAAAGAAATCACACCATTCAAAACTGATGGATCAATTTCATCACTCTGTTTATTCAATATCACACTCAATTGATTATTCAATCGATCGAGCACCGAAAATGTTTCTATATCGACGACATTGAGCAATTGCAATAACAACATTGTATAAACTGTCTTTCTTGTCTTGTTCCTACACTGACTTAATTGCCGATAATACGCACCAGAACTTATATTATCAATGGGTTTTGCCTTCAGCATTTTATTATAAATAATTGATGTTTGTTTCTTTGTAAATATAGAATTTGCAATAAAACAATTCAAAATTGCTGTATAATTCAAATCTCTATTTTCCATTTACTATACAAATTTGTATAGTACCATAGTTTAATTAACTTATTGAAACAAGTATTCAACACATCCAACACATCCAAGTTCTCTAATGAGATTATTATTATAGAAGTAGTTACTTTGAGAAATGATGGAAATACAAAACACGGAAAAATACATTCTCAATGAAATCAAGAAGCAAAAAACGTTATGCTTTCCACTTATAGACTCTGAAAACTCATTTAAGACCATAGAACTAGCAAAAAAATTAGAAGAGCTCGGCGCTTCAGCAATATTAGTTGGTGGCTCATCAACATCGGATCAAATTGAATTATCCAATTTTGTGACAGAATTAAAGAAGAATCTCAAGATCCCAGTTATTTTATTTCCAGGAAATATCACAGGAATATCACCAGCTGCGGATGCAATTTTGTTCAGTTCTCTACTCAACTCTGAAAATCCTTATTACATAACAGGAGCCCAGGCGCAGGGAGCATTGGTCGTCAATAAATATAATCTAGAAGCCATTCCAACTGGCTACCTTATCATTGGTAATGGATCAACTGCGTGGTTCATAGGCCAAGCCAAATCCATTCCATTCAACAAATCAAATATCGCAGTAATGTACGCTCTAGCAGCACTTTACATGGGTATGCGATTTTTATATCTCGAAGCTGGATCAGGCGCATCACAAAATATTCCACCAGAGATGGTAAGCACTGTGAAAAAATTCTATAAGGGAATTTTAATAGTTGGAGGAGGAATTAATTCTGCTGAGACTGCCAAAAAAATATCTAATGCGGGAGCTGACATCATAGTTATTGGTACCATGATTGAAAAAGAAAAAGATTGGGAGTTAGAATTTACTAATATTATGAAAGCAATAAGAAATTGAGTAGTCATATCAAAGAAAACCTAGACATTCAAATTCCTTCTCATTATATAGAGTATCACCAGAAAATTTCAAAATATATCGAGAATTCCATATCTGTTGCGCAAACAGCTAAAAACAAGGGCATTGATATTTCTGAAAAAGTTGAGTCACAAATTGGTTATGATTTACCAGACAGGATAGCAAAGACACACGAAATCGACATTTCTAGTAGATTAAGAACGCTATTGCCAGAATTAGGAAAAGAATTAACAGCACTAAAGATAGCGGAAGAAATAGTCATAGGAAAATATGGCGGAGTAACTATAGAGGAAAAGTTAAGCAACGCAGTAAGAGTTGGACTGTCTGTTATAACAGAAGGTGTAACGGTAGCACCGTTGCAAGGAATATATGATGTTAAAATAAAAACAAATGCCAACAATTCTCAATATCTGTCAGTTTCTTTTGCTGGTCCAATAAGATCTGCAGGAGGAACCGAAGCTGCCTTAACAATGCTAATAGCTGATCATGTGAGAAAGATTGTCGGATTAGATAAGTACATTCCTAATTCATATGATGACGAAATTAGTAGATATGTTGAAGAATTAAGAATTTATGAAAGAGAGGTAGGCAATTTCCAGTTTAAGGTTTCTGACAAGGACGTCATTCGTTGCATAAGTTCACTTCCTGTAGAAATTGATGGAGTTGACACGGACCCTGTAGAAGTAGTGGGTCATCGGAATCTGCAAAGAGTTTCTACCAACAGAGTTCGTGGGGGTGCATTAAGAGTAATGAATGACGGTTTGATAGGCAGAAGCAGAAAAATATTGAAGATAGTTGAAACTCTAAAATTAGAAGGGTGGGACTGGCTCAAAAGTCTTGAAGGAGCAATTCAGACTCCGGAAGATGATACCGTATCCCACAGGATGACTGAAGTCATTACTGGGAGACCCGTTCTTTCAATGCAGAAAAAAATTGGTGGTTTTAGATTACGGTATGGGAGAAGCTGCAACACTGGATTCGCTACAATTGGAATTCATCCAACCATCCCAATATTATTAAATTATGCAATTGCTGTGGGTACGCAAATAAAAATTGACGCACCAGGAAAGGCCTCCACTATCGCACTAGTAGATACTATCGAACCACCGATTGTAAAACTAAATGATGGAAGTATTATGAAGATAGAAACAGTAAATCAAGCAAAATCCATGGCTAAAAAGATTACAAAAATTCTCTATCTAGGAGACATTCTAATAAGCTATGGTGACTTTCTTGAAAATAATGCTCAATTACTGCCATCATCGTATGTTGAAGAAATATGGGCTCTGGAATTAGAAAGCAAACTCACAAAAATGCAGTCTCATTCAAACTTGAGAATATTTGAGACTGAAAGGTTACTCGAGTTAATACAACATCCATTGGAAAAAAAACCATCGGTTATCGAAGCATTCAAGATTAGCCAATTCTTTGATATACCTCTTTATCCCGGATACGTTTTTTATTGGAGTGCTTTAGCATTAGATGAATTTACTAATTTAATTACAAAATTACTAGAAAATAGAGATGTAATAAAAAATACCAATGAAGAAAAATTTTTTACTAATGATTCAGAAGTAAAAAAAATTTTTGAAAAACTTGGCATAATCCACTCCCTTTGTCTTCACGAAAGCAAAATAAGAATTGATGATCCTGATCAACTATACATCCTAACAGTATTAATAGCCAGATGTATCGATTGCGAAACAAATCTCGATAAATTCTTAGAATCAAGTATTCCATTAGACAATGATCCAAATAATGTTAAAATACATATTTTGGATGTTATTTCTAAGTTACTAAATGTTAGAATAAAAGAAAAGTTTTCTTCTTCAATCGCAGTTCGTGTTGGACGTCCAGAAAAAGCGGCAGATAGGAAAATGAAACCTCCTGTTCATGTCTTATTTCCTATAGGAACAAACGGTGGTCCCTCCAGAGATATTCTTAAAGCATTGCAAAAACCGCTTTATATTGAAATTGCGAACAGATTTTGTAAGAATTGTAAATCACCATCCATAGGTGTTTGCTGTCCAGACTGTCGTTCTAATACTCCAATTCAGATCATGTGTTCAACCTGTAGACACGAACTTAATAGTGATATTGAGGAACCAAACGGTATTTGTCCTATTTGCGGAAATCGTTTAAAAACACATTCTCCAACCAGTTATCCTCTCAAGGTTGCTTTTGAAAAAGCAAGAAAGCATCTTTGCATACAACCAGTTGAACCATTGAAAGGGGTTAAATCCTTGATGGGTAAAAATCGATGTGCAGAACCTCTAGAAAAGGGAATTTTAAGGCAAAAAAACAACTTGTATACATTTAAGGATGGGACCATACGTTTTGACGCTACAAATGAACCCTTAACTCACTTTAAACCCAAATGGGTTAAAACGAATATTGCAAAATTAAAAGAGCTTGGATATCTTAAAGATTATACCGGCAACGATTTAGAATCACCAGATCAATTACTAGAACTATTCATACAGGATATAATTATACCAATTCATGCTGCAGAACACCTTCTGAAAACTGCTCAGTTTGTAGATGATGAACTGACAAGGTTTTATGGGGTTGAGGCATTCTATGATATGAACTCCATAAATGACTTGATAGGACATTTGATTGTTGGTTTAGCACCACATACCTCGGTCGGTATAATTGGTAGAGTTATTGGATTTGTCAATTCTCAAGTATGTCTTGCCTCGCCCATCTGGCATTCTGCAAAACGAAGAGATTGTGATGGTGATGCAGATTCTATAATGTTGCTGATGGATGTCTTTCTGAATTTTTCAAGGGAGTACTTGCCTGACAGAATTGGTGGACTAATGGATGCACCATTGCTTATTCAACCTTTAGTATTTCCGCATGAAGTCCAAAGGCAAGCCCACAACATTGATATTGATGAAAGATACCCATTGAATTTTTATAGATCTTCCTGGGATATGGAAAAAACAACCAATATTATCGATAATATAGATCTTATCAAAAAAAGACTAGGACATACAAATGAATTCTTTGATTATAAATTCACTCATACTACAGACAATATTATGCTCGATGAATCACAAAGTTTGTATTCAACATTGAGTACGATGGAAGAAAAACTAAAGATGCAAATAAGTACTGCCAAGCTGATTAATGCCGTTGATGTAGACGAGGTAATGTCCATGGTTTTAACAACCCACATTTTACCTGATATTATGGGAAATTTAAGGGCCTATTCCTCACAATCCTTTAGGTGTTCTAAATGTGGACAAAAATACAGGAGAATGCCACTTGTAGGTCTTTGCCTAGAATGTCATAATGAGTTATTACCAACTGTAACACGGGGGACTGTTGAAAAATATGTACAAACTGCACTAAACATCTCCTCAGAATTTAAAATTAGTGAATACCTGACAAGCAGGATAAACACATTACAAACAGAGTTAAATTTGCTCTTTAAGCAAGATGTAAAAGATCAGCACACAATTATTGATTTCATTTAGCTCTGAATAATCCCATAGGTAAATTTGATATTTATATGAGAATAACATAATAATTTAAAATTATGCTATCCTCATAAGATTAGTGAAGATATTTGAAGCAGAAAAATGCGCACATTGCCATCTTTGATACTTTTAAAACAAAGAAAAATAAGTTTACAGGTGAAGCCAAAAGACAAAGAGGTATTATAATTCATCTAGCGATGGAAAAAAATCCAGAGCTAAGAACACGAACATCGATTGCTCACGCAATAGCAAAGAACAACGGTATATTATGGCAAAATATCTACTCCGGGATCTTCAAAGATCTCGATGAAGTTCTAATACCATCAGGAGTAGTAAAGGAAGGGGGTCGCCTACCATTGAGACGCGGACCAAGAGCACTCCAATTAGAGGGAGTTCCTTTCTATGGATTAACTGAAACTGGAATCTTAGTTGCATCATCCATTGAAGAACTAGGAAATATCAGAATAAAAATCCTTGAATCTTACTTTAATACTATGAATATAAATACATCTGGTAATGACGTCATGAAAAAAAGCATTTTACTGCTATTAAAAACAATACCATCTTTCGTAATAAAAATCATTAGTGCATATATTTACGCTTACACCACTGGTGAAATAGATAACATAACTCCGATAACTAATGAGAAATTTCGTTCTGTGTTAAAAGAACATATATCCATAGAAAAAGAATTTATCGAATCATATGATGGTTTATCTCAAAACCAAAAAGGGCTCTTGAAAGATTTTTTCAAAATAATAAGCTGATTCCCAAAATGGCTACATTTTTAATTAACTGCCACTTTATACTGAAACCAAGTACATTTTAAAATTCCGAGCTAATTTGGGTCTAGTACAAATTGTAATCTGAAATACACATAATTATAAGGATTCTTTTATGACGTTACTGTTGAAGCAAACGCTTATAATTTGCCGACATATTGATGTATTATTTATGGCCGACATGAAGATTGTTTTTCTTGGAACATCAGCAGCGATTCCAACCCAAAATAGGAATTTATCTTCAATTGTCATTAAAAGAGCAGGTGAATTATTAATATTTGATGTCGGCGAAGGAATGCAAAAGAATTTTCTTCAAGCCAAACTTGGAATAAATAAGAAAATGAAAGTATTCGTAACTCACTTACACATTGATCATTGTTTAGGATTATTAGGACTTTTTCAAACCATGTCTCTTCTAGGACGCACAAGAAAAATTGATATCTATGGGGAACCAAGATTGAGAGAATTTATCAACGAAAATTTTCGTATTATTAATATTGCATTGTCCTTTGAAATTGTCGTTCACGTAATCAATAAGGAAGGAGTTATAGCAACCGAAGATGATTATCAAATCAGTTGTTGTAAAGCCGATCATTCAGTACCTGCATTTTCTTATTGTATCAAAGAGCATCCTAGGATGGGCATATTTAATATTGAGAAAGCAATAGAGCTAAGCATTCCTGAAGGAAATCTATATCGTAGACTCCAAAACGGTGAAGATGTAGTAGTTCATGGAAAATTAATAAAATCAAATCAAATAGTTGGACCCAGGAGAAGAGGCCGTAAAATAGGTATATCTGGAGATACAAGACCGTCCTCAAAACTAAGAAATTTCTTTGATTCATGTGATATCTTAATTTTCGAATCTACATACATTCATGAATATCAGAGGAAGGCAATAGAGACTTTTCATTCTACATCCGCTGAAGCTGCTCTACTCGCCAAAGAGTCGAATTGTAACAAGCTAATACTCACACATTTCAGTTCAAGGTATAAAGATCCGACAATTCTCTTAGATGAAGCAAGAACTATTCACAATAATGTAGATTTGGCAGAAGATATGAAAACTTTTTACATTCCATATTCAGAATAACAAAATCTAAGTTTATTTAACACTTTTAAATAGTTGTTAAAAAATATTTCCATATTCTTACATTGGAAAAAAATAATACTGTACTAATTTCGGATGACCGAAATTCTTCTCTTGCAAAAAAGATTTCATTACATTTAGATGTAGAATACAAGAATACAGAATTACGTGTATTTGCGGATGGAGAAAGTAAAATTCGACTAGATAATGTAGCCAAAAAAAATTGCATAATCATACATTCTACGTATCCTCCTACTGATCGGCATCTGATGCAACTTTTCATGGTTATCTTTAAATGCAAGGAAGATGGCGCCAGCAATATCTGTGTAGTAAGTCCATACTTAGCATACACAAGACAAGATAAGGTGTTCGTTGACGGAGAGATAATAACCATCAGTTTAGTTACCAAAATTTTGTCGTCATTAGGGACTTCGAAATTAATAACTGTTGACAGCCATAGTCCCGACGTGCTTAATTGCTCTATTGCAACAATAGATCTCACGGCCATTCCATCTCTGTCCGCTTATGTTAAAAAAAATATGAAAATAAACAATCCTATAGTCGTTTCCCCTGATGAAGGAGGAATAGAGAGAGCTAAAAAATTTGCACGATTAATCAATGCAAATATCCTTTCATTAGTCAAAACGCGAGATAGGTTCACCGGCGATGTATCAATCTCACTGAGTGAACAATTGCCACTAAAAAAAAGAACTGCTCTTATTGTAGATGATATGATAAGTACCGGTACTAGTGTTATAAAAGCGATTGAATTACTGAAAAAAAATAACATTGGCGACGTGTACGTTATATGTACTCACGCACTCTTACTCGATGATGCCAAAGAAAAATTACTCAAAGCAGGTATTAAGGAAATAATATCTACAAATTCAATTCCCAATGAATTTGCCAAAGTTGATTTAAGTAGTATAATATCAGATTATTTTTTGAAACAATGATCGCTATTCTTTAGCTAATTTGAAAGTCTTGTTTTAAACTTTTATAATTATTGTCACTTGATTATTGACAGTTTTATTCAGCTCTTCAGTTACTGCTTTTAGAACATGCGCCGTAGAGGATAAACTAGAAAAATCCAATATTCTTTTCCCATCAACAATATGAATCTGTGGAGCGAGCTCATGGTCATTAATCAATGATTGAATTTTTTCCTTCATCTCTCGAGGATTCCCACTGTATATATCTGCATTTTCAATAGATACTTTTACATGACCATATCTATCAAGAACTAAAACGGGCTGTTTTTTTGATTTTAAAAATAATTTCTTTTTATGTATTTCACATGCAAATATGTAATAATCTTTCATATCAAATATTCTATGTACGCCTTCATTGATACCAAATAACTCACACGCTAGTACTTCTGCTTCCTCATCATCAATTTCTTTTGTATCATTGGTACCAACATCTAGCTTCATATTACCGTAGACCGTAACGCGTAAAAGAGATTTTTCATTTATATATTCAGATTGAGTAGAAATCGATTCAGGAAGTGCTCCCTTAGAAATTGCGATTTTTTCAACTTCCTGAATAAAAAGTGATATCTCATCGGGACTAGGATTATCTATTAACTTTTCCCTTTCCTCTCGTATTGACGCAGTACAGACACCAATAGATGAAATCACCTCTGAGTTATCGGCAATTCTGTATTGACAATTCAATTTCTTTGCCATCAATGGAACAAGGACGGATGCACCCCCTCCTCCACCTATTAACATAAAGTTTTCATCTTTTAATCTATATTCTCTTATTAAAGTTCTTATTGTCTGCAGTATCTTCCTAGTCGAAATATCAAGAATCTTGGTAGCAATTTCCTTCATATCCATACCCAGTCTCTGTCCCAAAATTGATAACGCTAGCTGCGCAGATTTTTGATCACCTTTTGCATAATCGTTATCGGAGATAATTCCTAAAGCATTTGCAGCACATGTATTAGTTATCGCAAACCTCTTGCCAGCACCAACTTCTATTCCTATATAATCAATTGGATCTCCTTCTTTTGGCATAAACGTTACTATTTGTCCTCCTTCCAATTCCTGAGGCTCGGCAAAACATGAATATCTCAAACCAGAAATATGGGCGGATCTAGGACCCACATCAGTTATCTTTTTGCCGGACCACCGTACGAGCGAACCCCCAGCAATTCCGACTACTCTCACGTCTAACGATTTTATACATGTTGGATGATCCATAATTGTAACATATTTGACCTCAGGTTTACCATTTTTTATAACACAAATATTTGTTGAAGTACCTCCAACTTCTATGAAAATTCCATTAAGTATTCTTAGATGTAGCAGAGCCCCAGCGACGCTTGCTGCAGGTCCTGATAAAACAGTCAAAATTGGCTTAGTTTTAAAAGTATTCATATCTGTAACCCCTCCGTCACCTTTCATTATTCTAAGTGGAGCAGAGATTTTTTGTTGACGTACCGCCTTTTCAACATATTTTGCGGTGCCAATAGCCTTTAGCAAAATACTTGCATTTATTGCAGCAGTAAGGGTCCTTATTTCCAGACCATATATTCCAGTCAGTTCATGTCCTGCAGTTGCAGGCAGATCTGATTTTTCCATAACATATAATTCATTACTGGGATCATCAACACCGTACGCTTCACTGACTATGAGGACTTTTGCTCCTTCTTCCTTCAATTCTTTTAATATTTGAAGGATTTCTTCTTTATCCAAGAATTTTGAAGTATCCAAAAATCGATAACAGGTTTTCAAATATTTATTTGGTCCTAGTTTGACGTTACCTAAATTTGTTCTTTTCACAATATCGTTTTTTTCCAAATTTACCCCCATGCCAATAATTCCGACCTTTGTAGTGTCTCCCTCTAACAATGCATTAACAGCCTGCGTTGTACTATGAGAGATTAATTCAATATTTGATTCATTAATACCCTCCTTAAGTATGAGTTTAATTAATGAATCTACAATACCTGTTGAGACTCCCTCTTCTGAGAAATGTGTAGTAGGAACTGTAACTTTCCCGATTATCTTACCAGTATTCATATCTATTGCGACTGATTTGGTAAATGTCCCTCCAACATCAACACCAATCCTTACTCTGCTCATTATGAAAACCGCACGATATTTTTTCTCATCATCGCTTATTATTTAAATCCTGTTAGATTTTAATGTAATATGCGTTTGAAATCAAAGTAGGATTACAATACGGCATGGCTAATATGATACTAATTTCAATAATTCCTGTTGATGTTTTAACGTAGACATCCAATCAATATCTCCAATTCCCCTTTTTGATTCATCACTCAAGGCTTCGATTAAGCGTTTGATAATTTCTTTACTAGAAACAGTTGTAGTATCAAATTCAATGACCTTTTGCTTGCCAAATTTTTTTATACTATCGTATAAAGTTATACCGAGAATCTCACTTGTTATGTTTTCTCTAATTTTCATAGTTGTGTAATTTCTTTCTCTAAAAGTTTGTAAAAGATATTTAGGAGAACGTCGTAAAACCACAACGAGATCAACCTGACTGGGGACTAGTAAATATGGAGCAAGATGCCCCATGATGATTACATTGTCATATCTTTTTAAATCCTTTCTAAGCATCGCTGAAGCCTTTTTTATATAGATATCATAAACACCAAAAGCCTTATCTTTAAAAACAAGTTTATTTCTTATCACAAATTCATTTAGATTGATTGTCTTAAATCCTAATCTTTTTGATAACATATTGCTGAGTGTACGTTTTCCAACTCCCGGATTACCGGTAATGACGATTCTTGACAACTTTTAAAATTACAATTGCTCTAATTTTATTCTGTCGTTTTTATTTCGCTATAAATACGTAATACAAAAAGGAAAAATGAAAGACTTAAAACCCGTCTACATGGACAAATGATTAATAAATGAAACTAACTATTTTAGGGTCTGGTAAAGAAGTCGGACGTTCGGGGTTTATGGTAACATCAAACAATACTAATATTCTGTTAGACTATGGCGTCCTTTTAAAAAGAGAGCCATCCTTCCCAATTCATGTCAGACCAAAAGATATCAATACTGTTGTTCTTACTCACGCTCATTTAGATCATTCTGGATTTATTCCATCGCTTTTTTTAACTAATTCTGATATCTCAGTTTTGGGAACAAATCCAACCTTCGATCTTACCAATCTCCTTATTGAAGATATGATCAAAATATCTGGCTTTTATTTGCCATTCGAGTACGCCGATTTGAATAATATGATGAATCATTCAAGAACCTTACAGTATAAAGAAAAACACCCAATTAATAATATGCAAATTAGTTTATACGAATCTGGTCATATAATAGGCGGCTCCTCAATTATTGTAGAATGTGAAGGAAAACGTATTTTCTATACAGGAGATATAAACACTAGAGGCTCGAAACTACTGAGGTCTGCAGATTTAGATTTACCTGAAATTGATGTGTTAATAATTGAGAGTACTTATTCTCAAACAGAGCAGACTCCACGAGAGGAATCAGAAAAAAAACTTGTTGAATTTGCTTACGATGTTGTTGAAAGAGGAGGTACTCTTTTCATACCGGCGTTTTCAGTTGAAAGAGCACAGGAAATTGCATGCGTATTGAAGACTTGCAATTTTAAATATAGGATATCTATGGACGGGATGGCACTAAAAGCTAATGAAATAATGTTAAAAAATCCATCATTTTTAAGAGATCCCGAGGTATTTAAAAAAATTATTTCAGAAATTGAATGGGTCCAAGGATGGCGCAGAAGAAAGCAGTTGGTAAAAGAACCAGGAATAATAATCTCTCCTGCAGGAATGCTCGTGGGCGGAACAGCAATATTCTATTTGCAAGAAATAGCAAAAAATCCTAAAAGCGGTATAGCATTAGTGTCGTACCAAGGTAAGGGAACTCCAGGCCGTCTTCTACTTGAGAAAGGACTTGTATCATATAATGGAAAATCAAAAAAAAGTCTTGCAGATGTAAATCATTTTGAATTTTCCGGACACAGTAGCAGAACCGAATTATTTGAAATACTTGATAAAATCAAAGGCAATCCGAAAGTTCTTACAGTTCATGGCGATGACATGTCATGTGTTAAATTTGCTAGTGAAATCGAAGAAAAGTATGGAATTGATGCAACAGCTCCAGATAATGGGCAGATTATAGAAGTTAATTAAGAAAATTGAATAAAAAGTCAATCTGAATTAATCTAACGGTACGAAAAAATCGCTGGAAACTATTTTATAATGTTAATATTTATCCTAAACTGAATGCAGGCTATTAGTATAACAAGGGGCCTTGTTAGTTCTAAACTGGTAATCCTGGTTGTAATTTTCAGCCTTTTGTTAACTAATTCGTTTGTACTATATTCACATGGTTTGGGTGGAAATCAGATATTTTTTGGTGTTAATATGAAGGGGTACTATACAAGTATGCCCCAAAGCAGAACTATAGGAAGTATTATGCCAGAGCACTTTTTTGATAATAGCCTAAAATTAATTTCGGAGGCTGGCATGAATCATGTACGGTTTGTCTTTTATTGGGAGTCTTACGAAAGAGACCCCATCAATTTTATGCTTGAACTACAATCTCTAGCACAAGCTGCGGATAAATACAACATCAATGTAATGTACGATAACCATCAATTTCATACTTCTTCATGGTTCAATCCACAAAGAGGAACGGGTTTCCCTTCATTTCTGTTTCAAAACAATCCTGCCTATCCTCCTGGAAATGGCGGTGGACCTAAATATACGCCGGCAAAGGTATGGTGGACAGATTGGTGGAATCGAGCTGTAAAGGATACTAATGGTACCGATGGATGGACTCTACAAGTTGAATTCATGAAAAAGATAATTGATACTCTAGACAATCATAAAAGTACATTAGGTTACGAAATTCTCAGTGAACCCCAGGTTCACAATGTCGATCAATGGGAAAAAATTGGCAAGTATAACACATTTATGGTTAATGAATTGAGGAAATTTACAAACAAAGTACTTGCTTACAGTATGAATATTCCTGTTGATCTAAAGAGTCCTATAAACCTGACAGCAGAAAACTTGGCCAAAATGAAGCCACAAAACAGTACAAACGTAGTGTTTAAAATAAGCATATATGGATTGCCTTCAGGTTCATATCAGCAACAGAGATTGAACACGTTTCTTAAGGCTACCAATATCACAGGCGTACCACTGTACATAGGCGAATGGAATAATGTCCTACGAGAGCAAACCATCAATGAAGAAGGGAACGCAGTTTTTCAGATAAATCCTTTTGGAAGTGATATAAATCAACAGGAGGCTAATCTATTTGTTAAAACTTTTAAAGATCTTGGTATTTGGGGATTAGCGTATTGGAAATGGGACTATGTTACACAACAAACTCCAAACTTTAATCTAATTTCAATAGGTGACAAGGGAGATATAATTACTAATAAATATTTTAAACAATTGCAAGCTGCGTTAGAAAGTAATTATGGTAATCAAGCTAGCCAATAAGACTATGATGTAAATATAAAATTTTAATATATGTAATGATCCTGTATTGTAATGAATTCTAAATGATAATTAAGAATACTGATCCGTATAAAATAAAAAAATGCATAGCATGTAAAAAAGAGATCATATTGCAGGAAAAATATTTTACATATCCACTATCATTACAATGTATATGCTTGGAGTGTTCTCTGAAAGAAATTCCTAAAATAATTGAAGCCTTGGAAACCGACTTAAAGAAAACAGAAGGATTGGTAAAGACGAATAAATAAATTGTTGAATAACATATACACATGTTATTAGATTCTAAATTTAATCCCGAAATTAGTATCAATAGCGGGCAGATGTTTTTATGGGAAAAATATAAAAATTCATGGTACGGAACATATGGAAATCACATTTTAAAATTTTCAATTACAAATAATGAAATAGAATTTTGCTCAGCTCCAAAGTTTGATAATTGGGAACATTTCATTTTTAGATTAGATGATAATATTCAAGATATTTTTTCCAACTTTTCCAACGATATTATTCTACCTAAACTATTAAAAAGATATACTGGATTACGCTTAATACGTCAAGACCCCCATCAGTGTATGATTTCTTTTGCCTGTTCGAGTAATACAAACATATCAATGATACGTGCCATGTTAAAAAATTTATCGATGAAATTCGGTATTAAAAAACAGATTGATAATAAAATATTCTTCACCTTTCCAGCTATGAAAAATCTATACAAGGCATCTATCAACGAATTATGTTCTTGTAGTGTTGGATATAGAGCAAAAGCTATTAAATCAATTGCAGAAAAAATCGTTACGGGCGCATTGACAATTGATGAATTATATCGCTCTAAATATGATGATGCTAGAAAAATACTAACTAGCATTTATGGAATTGGAAATAAAATAGCTGATTGTATACTCTTATTTTCTCTAGAAAAGACTGAAGCATTCCCAATTGATGTATGGATGGGTCGCGCATTATTTATGTATTACAAAGGACTAATTGGCAACAGAAAAGTGACTATTATAAACACAAATAAAAAACTAAGCGATAATCAATATTCAATCTTGTCAGAAATAATGAGAAACCATTTTGGCAAATATGGTGGCTATGCACAACAATACCTCTTTTACCATGTCCGAAATACGCAAAGGAAAAAATGGTGACGTTCATTATTAACATTAGTAAAGATCAATTATATTATCTGAACAGGAATGATATTATTCCTATGCATGCATGCATGTATGTATATATGTACGTATGATTTTTATGATATTGTCCATTATCCAAATTGAATTTTCCATAAAGAAAATAACTCATTTTCATTACCTTTTTCTGAAAACTGTGAGTCTTCAAAATATTTGAATCCACATTCATCCATTACCTGTTCAAAATCGTATTTGGTTTGGTCCTTTTGTTGGCAATGAATCAACGTTTTCCTAACTTTATCAATATATTCAGAATTCTTGGTATAGACATACCATAAGTTGTGGGCTCCACGTAAATCAAATAAGTAATTATATATTTCGTTTGACATATTGGTATAATATTTATTCATAATCTGATAATTTACATCTATCCAAGAGGGTGTTCTCCACCAAGCTATCCTTCTAAATCCAAACTCCTCAAATTCTGCACCAAGGCTAATTCCCTGATCGAGAGTTGTTATGATAACGTCTGTGCATTTAGCTACAGCTTTTCTAAAATCAACTCCAGGATCCATCCATCCTACAAATATTAAGTCATATTTTTGGTTCAAATCTAATGATACATCTTTAATATGAATATGACCTGGTTTTACCATATTAAATTCATAGAAAATGCCACCGTCCTTTTCTATACCAATAGCATCTGGTATAAATTCTCTAATTTTTTCTAAAAAATCTCCATATCCACATCCTACATCCAAATACTTGGGTTTTGGAGAAATTGATTTCGCTGTTGCAACAACGCGCAATACATCAACTTTTCGATAACCAAAGTAAGTGCCGCAAATATATGGAAAAATGAAACGTTCATGTAGAGGAGAAACTGAAAAATTTCTAAACTTCTTTAACTCAATATAAGCTTCATATAGTTTTCGAGTGCTGTACGTTTTGGTACTGTATACCATCTTATTCAAAGAATACATTCCATAAAGCTTTTTTCTGAGAAGTCAATACCGGAAGTTCTTCGTTATAATGAAATCCACATTCATCCAGTATCTCTTCAAAATTATATTTCTCATCTTGCAAAGAGAGTTGACCTTCCTTTTTCATCCATAACCCTAAAGCGTTATTTACTACAGAAGACAAATCTTCTTTTGTATAGACATACCACATTGTATGCGCAGAACGCAGTGTGAATAATTCTTTTTTTATCTCATCTGTCATTGATGTATAATATTTATTCATAATCTGATAATTTACATCTATCCAAGAGGGCGTTCTCCACCAAGCTATCCTTCTAAATCCAAACTCGTCATATTCACATCCACCATTTATCCCACATTGGCCTCCTGTATCAAAATTAGTAATAATACAATCCGTGGACTTAGCTACAGCTTTTCTAAAATCAACTCCAGGATCCATCCATCCTACAAATATTAAGTCATATTTTTGGTTCAAATCTAATGATACATCTTTAATATGAATATGACCTGGTTTTACCATATTAAATTCATAGAAAATGCCACCGTCCTTTTCTATACCAATAGCATCTGGTATAAATTCTCTAATTTTTTCTAAAAAATCTCCATATCCACATCCTACATCCAAATACTTGGGTTTTGGAGAAATTGATTTCGCTGTTGCAACAACGCGCAATACATCAACTTTTCGATAACCAAAGTAAGTGCCGCAAATATATGGAAAAATGAAACGTTCATGTAATGAAAATTTGCTATTTTTTCTGAATTCATTATATTTTGAGTATGCTCCACGAAGCTCATCAATATGAAATGGCATACATTAATAGATTACAAATTTTACTCAAATTTAACCTATTATTTTTAATTTTGAACAAGATTGTTTACTAAGAAAATATCCAAAAGGCTTATAAAGTTCTACTCTGACTTTTGATTATGGGTCGTTCATATGAAGAATGGTGGAGTACTGTTCCCAGTGATCTGAAGGAAAAAAGTCGTAAAGGTGATGAAGGAAACAAACCATTGTTAAACCAGATTAACTATGTTTTACTTCATCTTCATTTAGCCGGAAAACATGATGCAAAACCTAGTCACGATGAATTGAAGGACTGGCTTCACAGCGGTCAAGTTGATGTACTAAGGATGGCACCCAAGAAGTAAATTTCCATCCCATTTCTTTTTTCAGTTAAATATTCTAGTTTTATTTATAACACCGTTTTGCATTGAGCATAGTGTTTAAATAGTTTCAAACATATGCTCCTTTAGTGATTTAGTAGATTGCCTATTGCAATACTTCCAGATGTTGATGAACAAAGATGTATTGGCTGTGCTCTATGTGTCGAAATTTGTACTGCTCTTGGCCCAGATGTATTGAGGGTAAAACCGGTTGAAGGATGGAAGAGAGGTAAAGCTTTTGTATTCTATCCTGAAAGATGCATTTCAGATGGTGCATGCTTAGGCGTTTGTCCGACTCATGCTATATTCTGGATGAGACCAATGGAGTACACATCAGGAGTACCTGTTCCTCTACACAAGAACGGTGTATTCGACAAGGGTTGGGAAGAAGGTTAAGCAAATTTTTCACAATACCTCCATTTTTTAATTTTATTTTTAATTAACCTATAATATTCTAGATTCAAATTACGTCCAAGCTGATTGCTAATTCATTTATTTAATATTTTGAAATAACCGTTCTCAAAAGTAGAAAGTGAAAAGTCTAATTGTAACTTGTTCTATATGAAACAAGAAAAAGCTTAAATTAAATGCTTGTTGTAATCTGTTATTTTATAACCATTTTCATAATTTAATATTTGATCATTAAAACTAAGTGTATAAGTAATTTCGTCCATTCCTTCTAAAAGCATTTTTTTCCTTGTTGAATCTATATCAAAATTTATTGTTTTTTCAGAAAGAGAAACCGTCTGTTTCTGTAAACTAACCTCCACAGTTGCATCTTTTTCATCGACTAGATTAAAGAGATATTCTATTTCATTTTTACGTAAGAAGATAGGCAATAATCCCTTTTTAAAACAATTATTATAGAATATATCTGCAAACGAGGAAGCAATTATGACTCTAATACCGTAATCAAATAATGCCCACACTGCGTGCTCTCTAGAACTACCACATCCAAAATTATCTCTTGTCAATAATACTTGTCTTTCTTTATATTTTGGGTTATTGAGGACAAATTGTTTCTTGGCATTGCCACTATGATCAAAACGCCAATCGTAAAAAAGAAAATCTCCATATCCACTTTTTTGGATCAGTTTAAGAAATTGTTTGGGTATGATTTGATCCGTATCTACGTTGATCATATCTAGAGGGATTAATTTGCTTTTGATCTCTTTAAAAGAATCCATTTCCTAAGACCAGATTACAACCAATCTCTTACATCTACAAAATGTCCTTCTATAGCACATGCAACAGCCATAACTGGACTTACTAGATGAGTTCTTCCACCAGCACCCTGCCTACCTTCAAAGTTTCTATTTGAGGTACTGGCACAGCGTTCCCCTGGTGACAATATATCTGAATTCATTCCTAGGCACATACTACAACCTGACTCTCTCCATTCAAATCCTGAATCCTTGAAAATTCTATCCAAACCCAGCCTCTCAGCCTCCAATTTAACTTTTTGAGACCCAGGAACAATCATAGCTCTGACTTTTGGTGATACCTTTCTCCCTCTAATAACAACTGAAGCTTCAATCAGATCTTCTAGCCGTGAATTTGTGCATGAGCCTATAAAGACTCTATCAACTTGAACGTCAGTCAATTGTGTACCTGGCTCTAAATTCATGTATTCCAGAGCTCTGATAGCTAATTTCCTTTTATTTTCATCCCCTTGCGCAAATTCCTCAGGTGAAGGGATAGAGTCAGTTATGTCAACAACCATGGATGGATTTGTTCCCCATGTTACTTGAGGTGCAAGGTCATCAACATTAATCGTCTCAACTCTATCAAATTTTACGTTTGAATCACTTCTTAAATTGTATTTCCAAAATTCTATCATTTTATCCAGTTCTGATTCTTTAGGAGCATATCTTCTTCCTCTCAGATAATTGAAAGTAATTTCGTCAGGAGCAATCAATCCTGCTCTTGCGCCCCCCTCAATAGACATATTGCAAATAGTCATTCGCTGCTCCATCGATAGTCCAGAAATTGCCTGTCCTCTGTATTCGATAACAGTCCCAGAACCTCCATCGGTACCTATTTCGTGAATAATCTTGAGTATTATGTCCTTAGGAGTGATAGTACGAGATTTTCTTAGATTGCCTTTAACATTGATTAAGAATGATTTTGGTTTGTACATCCATATACACTGTGTAGCGAGAACATGTTCAACCTCGCTAGTTCCTATTCCAAAAGCAAGAGCACCAAATGCACCATGTGTTGATGTATGACTGTCACCGCAAACTATGGTCGTACCAGGCAATGTGAATCCAAGTTCTGGTCCAATTACATGAACTATGCCCTGATCTGGGCTATTCATATCATAGATAGTTATCCCAAATTCCTTGCAATTTCTGCCCAGTGTTTCAAGTTGCATTTTGGATACCTCATCAACAACAGGGAGTGATCTGTTTCCGGTTGAAACGTTATGGTCTGTTGTTGCAATTGTCAAACCAGGGCGTCTAACTTTTCTACCCCTCTGCTTTAGACCAGCAAAAGCTTGTGGAGATGTAACCTCATGTATTAAGTGCCTATCAATGTATAGTAATGACGGGCCAGTGGTGTCGCCAGCTTGTTCATCCTGACTATTATCTATGACTACATGACTATCCCAAATCTTGTCAAAGAGGGTTTTTTGCATTATTATGATATCGTTAGTTAAATCGGAATATAATCATATTACTATCCAACTATCTCGACGTAAAACAGTAGTATGAGAAGTGATAATGCTTAAATCTAGTATCGATAGAAATTAACTCCAATGTTTCAGCATGACAATAAGAACTATGAAGAATACGTTATGAATCATATAAAGAAAGGTACGACTACCTGTGCTTTGACATGCAAAGACGGAGTTGTTCTAGCTGCAGATACAAGAGCTAGTGCTGGATTCTTTATTGTAGATAGAAATGTTATGAAAATCCAAAAGGTAGATGAACATTTAGGTATGACAATTGCTGGAGGTGTAGCCGATGCTCAAAACTTGGTTGATCTTTTGCGTTATAATGCAAATTTGTATAGATTATCAAACAAAGAAAGATTAATCCCTGTGAAATCTGCCGCAAGGCTTTGTTCTAACGTTCTCTTCAATCAAAGATACTATCCTTATTACGTACAGATCATCATGGCAGGATTTGATAAAAATGGCGACGCTTCGCAAATATACAACATTGATTTGTTTGGGTCTATGACCAGTGAAAAATTTATTTCAACTGGTAGCGGTTCTCCGGTTGCATATGGATACCTAGAGTCCGAATATAAAAATGATCTAAGCGTTAATGAAGCTTACAAGGTAGCTATACAAGCAATTGCAGCAGCCATAAGAAGGAATTCTGGAACTGGTGATAACATAAATGCTGTCATTATAGACAAAGATGGATATCGAGAGTTATCCAAGGAAGTAAAGGACGCTGTACAAGCAGTTTATTGAATCATTTTATTATTATCAATACTTTTATTGTTCAAACAAATTATCCTCACTTAATTTTATTCCTAAATAGGTGCGTAAATTACTTAATTAATTCGGAGCTGATCGGTTCATCAGTTTAGGAATTGATAATAAATTGATTAATACCCAAGATAGAAAATATCAAAAAATCAAAGAAGAGGTTAAGAGGTTTATTCAAAAAAATAAGAAAATAGATCATTCAACAATTCTTAATGAAATGAATGTAGACTATGATACTCTTATGCAAATATTGAGAGAATTAAAGAATAAGGGACATTTGAATTAACTAGAGATGTTCTAGTAATGTCTTTTGATTTTCTGCATCGGCCTCATTATATGCATTATCTAATAGTTTTCGTATTCTTTGAGCACGTGCAGTACCAAATCCTGGAATTTTAGCCAATTCAGCCGCTGATGCATTTAACGCTCTCTTAGGCGTGTTAAATTCCTTCAACATTTTTACAGCAAACATACCACCAACTCCAGGCAATGAAGAAAGAACTGATAATTGCTGTATCTGCTCAGAGGTCTGCTTTCTTATTTTTCGTAAAAGGGGTCCATACGAATATTTTCTAGATAATTTATTTGCAATTGCTATGAGAAAACTGGTCGTATGTTCTATATTTGGTGTATGAACTAAAGGTATCTTGAAATCTAAAACTACTGTGATTAGTGAATCATAAACTAATTGAATTTTTTGATCATAGCTATGGAAGGATTTATCAGATTCAGATTTCAAATCCTCAATGATGTTCCCTTCAACAATTAATAATGGTGACGAAAAATGTTTCACGAGCTGCGAACATTGAATAAATAATCTTCCATCATAAAAGGAGCTTAATAAGTCGGATATAGTTTTTCTTTCAATTGCTACATTATTAAAAACAATATAATCACCGACCTTCAAAGTAGCGAAGTCTACAAAGATGCCTGACTCCTTGAGCAGTTCTGGGATGCCACTGTTTTTTTCTCTTTTATCGACTACTATTCTCAAAATAATCTAACTACTGAATGGCATTCCAAAGTTTTAAAAATATTGATGCATTATGAATGAGCCCCTGGTGGGACTCGAACCCACGGCCTAAGGTTTACGAAACCTTCGCTCTACCAACTGAGCTACAGAGGCCTATTTCATGGATACATTTGCAATCACATAACCAATTTAACTATTTTCTAATTTGACGAAATATTTACTACATACAGCTATCGAATGTATCTTGATCTGATTATAAAACAAGATTAAATAGTTGAAAATTTAAGCTTTTTAAAGTGAAAATTTCAATCTCTGGTATTAGAGGTATCTTTGGTGAAGATTTAGACTTACATGCCATAATAAATTTTTCCAGATTGTTTGCTTCCTTTATTATTAATAGTTCCAGTAAATCTGAAAAGAAATGTTTGGTTGCAAGAGATACCAGATCTTCAAGTAGCGTAATTCTTCAGACAGTATCAGCAGCCGTTATGGAACAAGGAATCGATGTCTTTGATTTGGGTGTCGCTCCCACACCATTTGTATTTCATGAATCAATAAAGTATGGTAACGCTATAATAGTAACAGCCTCCCATAATCCTTTGGAATGGAACGGTTTAAAATTTGTAATTAATGGAAGAGGGATATTCGAAGAGGAACTTGATTCAATTCAAGAAGGAAACATACTATCTGGTTCAAGATATGGGAAATCATATAACGTAAACTCAAATTATATATTTGATATTTTTGAATTAATGGGTAAGAATGGATACCTACGAGATGATCGAAAAAAAACAAATACAATTGGATTAGATCCTGGAGGAGGAGCTCTATCCTCACTTATTCCAAATTTATACAATACTTTGAATCAAAAATACTACTCGATAAACGATATTGCGGGTATCTCATCAAGATCTCTTGATCCTACGACAGATGAACTTTTTGAGCTAAGGAAACTTGTTCTATCCAAAAAGCTGCAGTTAGGTTTTGCATTTGACATGGATGCAGACAGGGTGGTGGTAGTAGATAACAATGGAAACAAACTCTCATCAGATCTTACCCTCTTATTCTGTATTACAAGTACATTAAATCAGGGAGCAAAAAAATTTGTTGTCAGCATAGATACTAGCAATGCTATTGAGTGCATGATTGAAAACCATGGTGGAACCCTGAATTATTCAAAAGTTGGAGAAGCCAACGTAGTAAAAGAAATGTTCAAGTTAAACGGGGACGCAGGAGGTGAGGGAAGCAGCGCAGGCTTTATTTTGCCAAAGTTTAATTTGTGTAGAGATGGGATATTAGCCAGCGCAATTATATCCTCATTAAATGATGATCTGTACAGTAATTGCATAGAGATTGCTTCAAAATACTCAACAATCAGATCAAAAATCCCTATAAAATCAAATTTTCAGAAACCAATAATTGATAAAATTGAAGATAAATTTAAGGGAAAATTCTTCCAGGTAATAAAAGTGGATGGTATTAAAATATTGATCGATGATAATTCTTGGATCCTTATTAGATCTTCTAATACAGAGGATGCCATTAGGATTTCAGTAGAATCAACTCCAAATAATGTACTATCTCTTTTTAAAGACACTAAAGAAAAGGTACTATCTATATATGAAGAGATTAAATGAACGAGAAATTATAGATCTCTTTATTTCTTATTTCAGCGATCCCTTACTAAATAAGGTAAAGGGGGATGATGTGGTTATTGTTCCACTTAGTTATAGCATGGCAAAGCGAGCAAATAAAGGAATTGGTTTAAACATTGTATTAAAGAGCGATATGTTAATTGAAAGCACAGACGTACCTAAGGTCATGAAACCTTGGCAAATAGCAAGAAAGAGTGTATTAGCATGCGTAAGTGACTTTGCTGCCAAGGGTATAAGACCATATGCATGTCTCATTTCTATTGGAATACCAAGAAGATATTCAAGAAAGGACATAATTGCACTTGCTAGTGGATTTTCACTAGCATCAAAGGAGTATAAAGTACGAATTTTGGGGGGAGATACCAATGAATCTAATGAATTGACAATTGACTGTAATATGATGGGTGTTTCAACTTTACCAGATAACAAAATTCCAAGAAGAAATGGTGCGAAGGCTGGAGATATATTAGTAACATCTGGAAAATTTGGATATACTTCTTCAGGATTAAAAATTATTCTGTCCAATTTGAATGCTGAGAAAAAATTCAAATCAAAATCTCTATCATCAGTAACATTTCCAAAACCGCAAGTAGAATTTGGATTCCATCTTGCAAAGTATTTTTCATCCTCCATAGATTCTAGCGACGGACTATCTTCTTCATTGTACGAGCTTGCCCAAAAAAGTAATAAAGTTGATATGCTAGTTAATAAAATTCCCACGCCAAAAGAATTATGTCATTTTGCTAATTTGAATTCCATTAGTATCGAGAATTTGCTTTTTTTCGGTGGAGAAGAATACGAGACAATTGCAACAGTTCACAAATCAAATTTTAAGAAAATGATTAGAGATGCCAAGAAACACAAAATCAGGGTATTTCAGATTGGTGAGGTATTAAATGGCAGTGGAAATGTAATCTACGAAAAGGGAGGGATTCAAAAGCTTGTCAAAAATGAAGGATTTGTGCATTTTGCAAGATAACTTTTGTCTTTAATAAGCTTCATTGCTGTAATTGTATAGAGGGGATTATACTCTTCTTCCTCTTCTGCCACCAGGTTTTCTGGTCGTATCATGAGGTATTGGAGTTACATCATCAATTCTGCCGATTCTAAAACCAGCTCTAGCAAGCGCCCTTATTGCAGCTTGAGCACCAGGTCCAGGAATACGAGGTCCAACACCTCCAACGGCTCTTACTCTGATATGTAGGGCATTGATACCTTTGGTCTTTGCAATATCCGCTGCTGCGACAGCAGATTTCATTGCGGCATAGGGAGATGATTCATACCTATCAGCTGTTACATGTCTTCCACCAGAACTAAAGGCGATTGTTTCAGCGCCGCTAATATCTGTAATATGTACTAGAGTATTATTATAACTGCTAAATATATGGGCTACACCCCATTTGTACTGAATGACTTCTCCAACTTCTGACATTAAATATGTAAAATTAAATTTTTCAAAGGGTGTTAAAAACCTATCCTGTTTATGTTCTGATGAATTATCTTGGTTACATCCGAATTAAATTCTAGAAAACAGAACCACCGAATATCAAATAATCAATCAATTTGTTCACCGATTAGCACAACTTTAATGAAGCGGATATTCCTGTAAATTATTTATGAAATGGTTAAAGCATGCCAAGAGTGATGACGAACCTAAGCTCCTATCTTGCAAATATTGTGATATGAAATTTGAGGAGAAAGAACGATTAAAGAGGCATATTAGAAAAGCCCACAGCGAAAAAGGTGGCGACATGCCAAAGTTTAATCTTTTTGGTACATGAAAGCCATGTTGATAGCATAAACATGTTTCCGCTCTATGATGACAATCAGAGAATACACGGCAGACCGTACTTTAATTATTTGCTGATTGCCACAAATGTAATAATCTTTGTAGTAGAAGTGATTGTCACAGGATATTTTCACAATACAGCGGCAACAAATGCAATGTTGGAAAATTATGGCGCTATCCCATACAAAGTACTTGAAGGAGATATACCTTCAGTAATCACTTCAATGTTTCTTCATGGCGGGTTAGCTCATCTTATCGGCAACATGCTATTTCTCTTTATATTTGGTGATAATATTGAAGACAAGTTTGGCCGTATAAAGTATCTTCTCCTGTATATTGGATGGGGGATTGCTGCAGCATTGGCGCATAGTATAGTTGCAGTATCAGTAGGCGGTGGAGAAATTCCTGCAATTGGCGCATCAGGAGCAATTTCGGGCGTGTTGGGAGCATATTTGGTATTGTTTCCCAAGGCTAAAATATATACTATAGTTGCTGCATTTTTTATCACAACAGTAAGAATACCTGCCATAGCGTTCATCCCATTCTGGTTTATAATGCAAGTTATATTGAGCTTCATAGACCAAACTGGTGGAGTCGCCTATATGGCACATATTGGTGGTTTTCTTGCAGGACTGTTAACCGGATATCTATTTAAAAACGTGATAAATAGATATGGAATGGTAACATCACAGGTACGATATCCCAGAACAGATCGTCAAAATGTGACTAATATGCAGGACATGACTATCCATACACAACCAGAAGTCATAAAGGGATCTAATTATTATGAGATTATTGCCGAAATGCCCGGACTAGTAGATCAATCAGAGATACAGGCCAATTATGATCCGAACACTCAGAGCGTAAGGATATTTACTAGTGGTTCAAGAAAATATGATATAAACGTTAGAATATCTGATATCCAAGATGAACATATAAAAATTGATCAAATAAAATATCTTAATGGGATAGTAAGGATTCGTATATCAAATCAATTGTCATAGTTATTTTTTGCTTGGTTTCACGCAAACTCATACTCAAATAAACTTCAAAAAATCTGTCATAAATCATTTTGTAACTTGATCTATAACTGATGAATCATGCAAACTCTTGCTTAATTCTCTGTATTTCTTGTTAATAAATTCCAAAGATTCTACGAGTTTCTTTGTTTTGCCATATTTGAATCGAACTAGCTCCTTGTGCCTCCAAAAATGTTTGGCATCTGCGACATAAATAGTTGTAAAATAATCAGGACCGATTATATTATCTGGTAATTTAATATTATGAGGAAAAAGATATTCAACACCAAACCACTCATCTCCATCAGGGTAATCATTACCTGTTATAATATCAAAGTATAGGTGCAGTTTATCTTCTACAGTGAAACCTTCATCTTTTATCAGGGGGTGTCTAACATTAGATTTATGATAATCTATTTTCAGCAATTCTACCTCAAAATATGTTTTTATTATCGCACGCCTAAAAATTTCATTGGATTCCCTCAGATTCAAAGGTAATATAATAACACACGATGACTATTTTATAATCCTTTTAGCATAAGAATGAAAAATTTGTGATGTATTCTTGAAATCTATTGAATATATGGAAACGTCTACATAATTAATATAATAGCAGAAAATCTAAATCATCACTTAGGCGGGGGTCGCCTAGCCTGGTAGGGCGTGGGATTGCTAATCCCATGTTCGCAAGAACTCGTGGGTTCGAATCCCACTCCCCGCGCTTTAGTTGTTGCTAAATCTTCTGCATAATTAGTCTCCAAAGCGATAAATATCATGTTGAAGATAGACTACGATGGAAGACGAAGACGCAGCAGAAAGAATCAAGAGATTTTTAAAAGCAAATGGATACTCTGTACGGAAAAGGGATATTACTCAGATATTGAATCAAATGATTCAGACCTTAGAAAGGCAGATTGAACAAAGTAATGGTTTTGGAGAAAGACCGCTGTTATGTGAAGTAATAAGATTTTCTAAAGAGATAAAGGTAATTACAGAACTTCCAGGTGTCTGTGAAGAGCGAATCAAAATGAACGTGTATGATAAGGAATTAGAGATAAATGCTGAAAATGAAAAAAGAACATACTATGAAATCATACCTTTGCCCGCTGAAGCAGCTACTAAAGTATTGAAATCTACTTTTTTAAATGGATTCCTCGAGGTTACGTTCAAGAAAAAAATAATGAAAAGAAAAAAGTCAACAGAGTTTAATCGGAAGATGTTCGACCAGCTCAAAAGGTTAGACTGACGGTAAAGCTATCATTGTATTAAAATTATTAAAAATACAAAGGATGAGTTTTATAATAGAGCAAAAACTTCTATATCTTCTCGTGTCTGCATATTTATGAAACTCTAATGAAAGTCCTTCCGCACGTCATGAGAAATATCAATGAATTCAATATTCCGCCTGGTGATTCTAACGGTTATCAGATATTATATTTTGGTGTAAACTTGATACTTATGTTTGATTACAGGCTGTCTTTTGACATAGAGGTTGAGAATTCAAATGAACAAATTGGAGTTTTGATAATTAGTAGAAAAAACGTTGAGACTTGGAAAACTAACACCAATATCGAAGATATGACTATATATTATAATAAACATGGAACAAGAATCAGCGATGTTTTTAAGCCATCAGTAAGTGATGCCTATGCATTTATTTTAGACAATAGGTCTTCATCTACAGAAGATTATAAAACAAAAAAGGTTGGAGTTACACTTGTTCATGCTTGGCAACAAGAAATAAAGGAGTCACAACTAAAAGACAGGGAAGTTAGTGAGTTTAAACCATAATAAACAAGTGGGTCTTAAAATCGTGTCAAATTTGATTCACAAACCACTGGCCCCATTTAATTAATGGGTTGATATAGTTGAGTTTGCTTTCTTATTTCCAACCGTATTACTTCCACTCATATGCGGTTGCACTGAATTCTTCGGAAAAGACTGAGCCAACCAGTTCGACTACAATAATCAAACTATTCATCCAAGATAAATTTTGGGAATTGGTAAATCCAGTCACGATATTTAACCCCTTAATTTTACCATCCTGAAGTACTTTGCTTTTTTCATGGGACCACCACATGAATTGCTCACCATTTTGTGTCGTCAAAGCACCTTGCCATGTAGCATCGATTATTCCATGCGGATATCTAGTCATTGCACCTGAAGCTAGATTTTTCCCATTTGGAAATCTTCCTACTCCTCTAATGTCCGACGTGAAAGTAAGCTCCGTCGTTACTCCTTCAATTGGATGTACCTTTGTCACTTTGAAACCTGCTATTTTGCCACTCTCCTCAAAAAGCTTCTCTTTCAAATCCATACACGATAGAATATAACAAGCTAATATTTGATAATTTTCAAAATACCTGACCGCGTCCTACTTAACCAGTCCGCTTGTAGCTTTTATGAACTTTATTGTGCAACAGTACGATAGAAAAATGAATACAATCGGAGCAAGTATTGATAAAATATCTAAACTGCTGGATGTATTAGACAAGCACATTAAGGAAGAAAATTGCAGACATACGCCTAAGGAGCTTCTGAAAGAATACGAAAATTAACGACTCTTAAAAGAACAAGGTGTAAATTAAATTTCTAACACAATGGTCAATGACACTTCCTCTAGTTTATTATGTACAGTCCCTCTACATAATTAGAGAAAATATAATTTGTTAGAAAAGACACTTAAAAGTATTGAGCCATTTACATCAAGCAATGAAAAGAATTCAAGATTCTGTGTTGGATGCGGAGAACCTGCAACCAACTTGGTCAAGTACGATACTGAGGCAGCGGTAATAATTGAGAAATATTGTGATAAATGTGCTAAAGCAATTGAAGATAGTTCGCCAAAGCATGCCAATTAAATTTGCATGTAATCATCATTGCCAATTACAGATAACAAGCGTAGTCGCACTAGTTGAACGGATTTTGTAAAAGAAACTGCGAATATGGGCGCGGAATGTTAAAAAAATTGTAAAGATAGTAGTTACTTTCCTCCAAACATATTTTTAAGTCCTTCTAGGAGTCCACCGGTCTTATTCGTAGCATTTCCTGCCATCTGACTTGCATTTGCACTGGCATTTCCTGCCATCTGACTTGCATTTGCACTGGCATTTCCCATAGCGTTTGAGGCGTTAGTCGTCACATTTTGAGCATTAGCCACTGAGACATAAATCAGTGCAAATGCCAACATCAGAGCCACACTTCCAAAATAGATTGTTTTTTTCATCATAGACTGATTAACAACATCGTTTTAATAGTTTATCCTGAATTTATTAGATTTGGACGCTCAATTCGTACTCGAAGTCATGTAAAACATTATACAATTTTGAAATCCTTAAAGTGATGAAACCCCAAGAGTAACCAATGGTTTCGAATCCCACTCTCCGCGCCTATCTAAGCTTATTATCCCAAAATAAAATGCAAGATTAAATTCACGAAAAGCCGGCTCATGTGTAAAAGCCGGACCTTGTGAACAAACCTACGTAAATGACTTAATCTGAATCTGATGAAAAGTAGGGCTTTTAATCTGGAGGACCGCCTAATTCTTCTTGTCCTTTCAGCATTCTGTCGTATGACATATCCGTGTAATATCTTTCATAAAATGACACGTGGCTTGATTCCAAATTCATTAGATATTCGTGAACCCTTTGTGCTGCCTCGCGTCCCTTTTCCATAGCCTTCACTACTAGTGTTTCCCCACTGGTAACATCACCAGCTGCGAAGACCCCCTTCATAGAGGTTTTAAAGTCATCGGCAATTGCTATTGCATTACGCTTACCAGTATTGATTCCAGCTTTCTTTTGCAGAAAGGAATTTGGGCCTCTTCCAATAGCTATCAGTAAAGTAGAACATTTCATTTTAAATTCTTTATTAGGTATAGTTACTGGGCGTCTATTTCCTGAATCATCAGGGGCACCCATTTGGACGTTATTAATAATTGCGTGGGTAACATGTCCTTTTTCGTCACCCTGAAAGGACTTGGCTTGAACAAGAAACTCCAATTTTACTCCCTCTTCTTCTGCCTCCTGAAGCATTATTGGGTCAACATGCAATTCGGTCTTCGGATGTAAGCATAAAACAGTAACATTACTTTTACCTTTAGTAAGCCTTAAGGCAGTTCTGGCGCAGTCAAGAGATGTGTCTCCACCACCAATCACTAGTATATCATTGCCTAAATCGTACATTGGTTTTCTCAAATAATTTTCCAGCCCTCCTGAGAAAACGTTTTCAAGAAATTCGTAACCGCTAATTACTCCCTTAAGATTACTCCCTGGAAGGTCGATATTCACAGTATCTCTAGACCCAGTGGTAATTAGAATTGCATCATTTTCCTCAAGTAGCTGTGATAATGGAATATCTTTTCCTATTGTAATGTTCGTTCTAATATCCACTCCCATTAATTTAAGCTTCTCAATTTCATCTATGAGTACTTGTTTAGGTAAATGATAATCGGGAACTCCGTACCATGCGGTTCCTCCCGCCATATTGGATGATTCGAATATTGTTACCTTATGTCCATATCTTCTGAGAAGAGCCGATGCTGCAAGTCCAGCCGGTCCAGCGCCTATTACTGAAACATTTTTTCCTGTGTCTTGAGCAATTGAGGGAGGCGGTTGTCGATGCTTCCTCTCCCAATCTGCTATATATCTTTGAATTAGACCTATTGCGATTGGTTGTCCTGACCACTTTAACACGCATGCGTCTTCACATAATCCTTGTAGCTGAGGACAACACCTTGCGGTCACTCCAAGCAATGGATTTGTCTCACGGATTCTCTCATATGATGATTTGAAGTCGCCCCTCGCAGCAGCCTCATTCATGCCGCGAACATCGAGAAGAACAGGGCATGCATCAATGCATACCGGAGTTCCACATAACAAGCATCGTTCTGCTTCTTTCATTACCTCTTGCTCAGAGTAAGGTTGTTGAACTTCTGAAAAATTGGTCTTCCTCTTTTCCGGGTCGGCTTTACGAAAAGGAAATTCTCCAACACGGTTGGGCTCAACCATCTATAATCAATGTAAGCTACTTAACTTATAATGCTTCCACCAAAGCTAGAATCACGTCATATTTTATCGAAGGGGACTTTCAACCTGAGGCATACAGCAAATAGGAAATTGTAGCGATGAATAATCCAATATCAGATAGTTCGTTATCTAAGCGTACGCGGTGTCCTCCCTCATGCTGTCCCAATCCCGATGCTTCACCCACGGATGTACCTCGAAATCTCTTTATTTTGTGCCGTAATGTGTAGTGACCATGGTCAACATCTGAGAGATTTGAATATGGAAAGTTATCTAACCTAGAAATGTACCTGGTAGAGCTGTTTACATAATCTATCCAAGACTTTCCCTCAGGATGACTTGCCAGCATGTAAAACTTGCCTTTATGTTTGAATAACTGTTCCCTAACAACAAATACCTCTTCACCTGGATGGATTTCGCCCGTTTCATGACGAGAAGAATTGTTTATGACTTTTCGCACTGCGTAAGAAAATGGTCGACGCTGACCGTCTACGATATTACTGAGCACCCACTCTTGCTTGTCTTTGTATCGTATGAGCTTAAAACTAAAGCCTTCATGTTTTTTTATTTTAGCTATTTCATGTTTACCTGAAAATATAATTGCCTCCGAATCTTTCGGCCTTTTCTTAATTACAAACTCGTAAGACATTTGTTGCTTAGTCTAGGATTTCTTTTATTGTAACATATTTGTTTCTCAATTGAAGGCAACAAGAAATTGGGTCTAATGAATAAAATTTTACAATTCACGCGTCTCATTGTTGTCCTTTGGAGATTCAGGAGATTTAGTAACTCTAAACAAACTTCAAACCTTTAACAAGTTAATTATACATAAATACAAATATGACAAAAGATGGAACAAGTATCGATAATGTATCCAAACTACTAGATGTACTGGATAAGCATATGAAGGAAAAAGATTGCCCGCACAACCCTAGTGAACTTCTTAAAGAATGTGAAAGTTAACGACTTGTTAGGTTGTTCTCTTTCAATAATAAATTCCAATTGGATTGCATGTATTTAAATGGACCTTCAAAATAGTAACAAACAAAACGAACGGTTTAAGAATGGAAGTTTTGTTACCATAAGTAAGTGCAGCTAATCCTATGCCCTATACGGGCAGACCTTGATTATAATATTCTTGGTAAATTAGGCAGTGATATTTCAAAAGAATTTGAACAAATCAAATTAACTTTAGATGTACACATTGATTTAAAGGCAGCCACCAACTTTCAATCTTCAGTTAATAAACGTAGAAATCAATGGAATTCATTCAAGATACTAGAATGGCTTAACAAGCTCAGGGCCAATAAGGCAACAAGGATACTTGGTATACTTGATATGGACGCATATTCGTACGGGTTTGATTTTGTATTTGGTGAAGCATTTTATAGAGGAAGAGTAGCCGCAGTGTATCTCTCTAGGCTAAGGCAGGAATTCTATGATTTAAATCCAAATTCGTCGTTATTTTATCAAAGGTTGGTTAAAGAAGCTATACATGAATTAGGGCATGTTTTTGGTTTTGACCATTGTAAGAATTCACAATGTGTCATGTATTTTAGCACGTCCTTGCTTGATGTTGATGCTAAAGGAAGAAACTTTTGCTATTCTTGTAGGAAGAAATATTTGAATAGCAGGGGTCCTAACGGCGCCCTAGAAATCTAGGGTTAGACTGTCGTAATTAATTTATTAATTTCAAAAACTGTAGCTTTATTAGAAGTTTGAATCTATATTATCTATGTTCTTCGAATGAGATACTATGTCAAATGCAAGTTAAACTCACAAGCAAGAGAAAAGCTTGCCAATTCTATGAGGTCAGGCAATTTAGCTAAAGGGCAAGTATTCTATGAAGGAATGCATGCTGCTTTGAGGGGAGCAACTATAGATGATATGGACATAGTTCATTTTGTAGAGGTTTGTTATTGTCTTGAGGGAGGTTTGTACCCAATGGCAATGGAATCACCAACACTAAGGGAGTATTTTGATTCAATTGTGGAAGTAAAGGATGCGCGGTTTAGAGATAAATGCACTATGGAATGTGAAGCCTGCGACTGCACTCGTGCAATCAAACTTGCAGGAAAGCCGTTGATTGAAAAGCTAAATCTAGTGAAGGATGTTTTACAAGAAAGAAAAATTGATAAAACAAGGTTCCTCGACATTGGGAGAATAGTACTCAATAGGAGAAAACAAAGACAAGGAATAGATGCTCTGAAGAATATAGTCTGTGAATGCACATCGTCAAAAATTAAACCAATAATAGCAGGAGCTGCAATCTCAGGGCTATTTGCAATATTTTATGATGGCGAATATTTCAGAATAAAGAAAATTCCTGATAACAATGAGGCTCGTCAAGTATTTGACAAACTTGGACTTAGCATTAGTGATTCGGTTCAAAGTGTGAAGCAAAATACCAAGCAATCCCTTGCTGGAAGTGACACCTACTCTAATATTGTTTGATACCTACTTTTAATTTAGGAAAATAAGCCTTTCAGTAACAATGCTTATCCAAAAATTATATTATCTTTTTGTAATCTATCTTTACCGCAGAAGGGACAAAATTTTGGATTTTTTACAGTAGATATTCCTATTAACTGAAATTTTAATTTACAACGATTGCAACTGAAGGTTCCAGCCCTCATAAGTTTTCATAGATTAGCTGAATAAATCTATAGTTTAAACTTTAGGATAACAAAAATAACTTTATTTTACATAGGACGCTAATTGATAAACTTGAAATTCATCCCTTACTCTTTGACACAAATCAATTATAGTAACTGGTTTCTCCATAAAAGAATCTATAATATCTTCTTTCATATATTTCTGAAAAACCAGATCGTTTTCAACTTCATAAGCACTTAGAAGTATAGTTCTAACCGTAGGATTAAGTTTTTTTACCTTTTTTAGTAACTCCAAACCATTGAGATTTGGCATTCTGAGGTCACTAATGACAAGAGCGTAACTGTCTTTATTGTTGGTGAAATGTTCTAAAGCTATCACAGGGTCGTTGAATGAAACAACTGTAATATCATCAATATTTCCACACAAAGCATCATGAAAAAGCTCAGTAATATCTATCTCATCATCCACGATACTAACAATTCTATTGTTAGTAGGCGTCTAACACCACACCTCAACTATTACCAAGGACCCCAATTCCCTGAATCGTATATTTATTTGCGTCACGGTATGCTATAAAGTCTATGTTGGCGACATTCTAATATCTAAATTTGATAATATCTGAGTTGCGGATTTTAATTTGGTAAAATACACTGATATCAACCCGTAAAACCTGGAAAGATTTATCATTAGTTCCATTCTAGTTTGGTGCATTCTAATTGACGATTCAAAAGCTGGAATTTCCAAAAATATCCCATATAAAGTAAATAATAATCATGCAAACGAAAAGCTATTAGCAAGGATTATTAAAAATACATAACTTAAGAGAATAAAAATGAGCGAACTTCGTATAAAATTAAGTTCAAAGGATGTAGAAAACATCAACAAATTGATGGAAAAATATGGATTTAAAACAAAAGAAGACCTGTTCAAATTTCTTGTAACTATATTCGCACAGCATTATGTAGAGTTCTTATGGGGTGTCAATGAAACTGAAAAAGATGCGAAAGATGAATTTTATAAAAGATGATTGAAATTGAAAAAATCGAATTTTGATCCGGCTTATTATTTCAGCTAAGAATGAATTCAAATATATCGTAATTCCAAACTACGTTCTGACTTACCCATATTAAAAAAACTCAATTCCAAAAATCTAGATATATGAGATATATTAAGAGATTTACAATGAGAATTTCATCAAAAATCGCAAAGGCAATTAATGATCAAATTGCTTATGAAGCATCAGCAACCCATGCATATGTTGCTATTGGTTCATGGTGTGAAAGAACTGGATATGATGGAAGTGCAGTATTCTTTTTTGAGCAAGCTAATGAGGAGAATACACATATGTTAAAGTTCATCCATTATCTTAATAATGGCGGAGTAGAAGCCATAATTCCCGCAACAGAAAAGCCTCAAGGCAAATTCGATTCACTAGAATCTACATTCCAGACTGGTCTAAAAAGTGAACAGACAGTTACAAAACTCATTAATAATTTAGTAGAGGTTGCTGAAAGAGAGAAAGATCGTGCTACATACTCTTTCTTGCAATGGTTTGTAAGCGAACAAATTGAAGAAGAAACATTATTTGAAACCATTCTTCAAAAGTTCGAGGTAGTTGGAAGAGACAAACTAGCCATATATCAAATTGACCAATCATTGGCCTCAATTAGATCAGAGATTATGACTAAAGGAGTTAATCAGCAACAACCATGAGCCCACGATTATAGCCAACCCGTTCGAATCCCACTATCCGTACTTTACTCGAATTTGATAAACAGTGGAAATAAAATTAAATAATCAATTCTTGCACTTTATGTCTATTCAAACAAGCTTTTGAAGTAAATATAATACAACACAAAACAGGACAAAAAACAGTATCAAAATGATAAACTTATGAAAAAGCTGAGCTGGTTACATAAGAAAAAGAAAGAAAGAATTACTTTTCTTCCAATTCTTTGATCCTCTCCTTTATTCCTTTGACCTCCTTCTCAAGATCATCACTGTATTCCTTCAGCAAGGAAATCCTTTCTTCCTTGGTCAGGAAGTTTCTTACTCGGTCAACTCCTATTCCACAGCATCCGTACCCCATTTAATCACCTCCATTGTATTCCATTATCGGTCATACGATATATAGCAAAAGGATGTATTTATATATATCGGACATCCAATATGATTGTATGCGAGAACTCGGTGGTGAATGTTGCGATATGAGAGGACTGTTGGGATTTTTAATTCTCTTTTTACTCTCAAAAAAACCAATGCATGGACAAGAAATAGCTAGTGAGCTCGCAAAAAGAAGAGGGGAAAAACCAAGTCCCGGAACAATTTACCCAGCTCTAAAGAGTCTAAAAGATTTGGGTTTTCTGAGTGAAGAGAAAGAAGGCAAAACTATAACTTACGGGCTTTCACCTAAGGGTGAAAAGGCCCTCGAAATAGCCAAGAAAAGGTTTACGAAAACATTTTTGGGGATTATTACATAAGCTGCATTTTCAGGTCTGGTATCTTTAGGTTATTGCTTTAGACTTAGTAGGAACATAGCTTATACTGTTGGGTTGTAAGATGTAAATTCTTTTCATAAAATATTTGGAAAACAAACCATAAAGTATTATAAATTGTAGTATTATGCAAGCATTGATCACTATTAAGATAGACCTGGATTCTGTAACTTCAATTCTGTACGACACCCTAAGAATAACACCATTTAAAAGAGACTATGATACCTCATTTGGAAAAATAGCTAATATTCTGAAGCGTTATGATTTAAGCGAAAACCCAAGAAACCTGCGTTTTAGATTTACTTTGTTTATGCAAGAATTTTTTGATTCTATTCCACAAGATCAATGGAATCTAAATGATCCCACGTTCATAAAACAATCCGAAGAATTTGCAATTAGAAAGTTTAAGGAATGGATATTAGAACAAGTAACATAACCGCTTTTTTAATATACTATTACATAATATTATAAGTTCACTGACATCATATAAAGTGCTTCATGATCGAAGCTGTCGCTCATCAAAATCTAATGATTTGAGTTCCACAATCAGTCCTTGGTCCCATTTATATTTCACTTTCATTAACCCTGAAACCTCTGCAGCTAATCGAGTTTCCTTCATTGAATTGACTATTCGTGCGAGACCAATAAAATTCAAACCGTTAACGCTGAATGAAATATTCGGATTATGGCTAATGTTTCGAACCCAATGTGCACTTGTTCCTAGTTCTGACATCACGTAATATTTTCTGTTACGCTTTACATACCAGATTTCTATTCTATGCTCTTTGCCCGTTTTCCAGCCCACCGTTGTCAAATATAGAAATTGTGGTTCATTCAATAGTTCATCAAATCAAATCGTACCTTAAGATATTATCAAAGTATTATCATAAAGCTTTGGTTGAGACATTATTCTGATATATTGCAAGGGGGCAATACGATTCTAGTGTAAAGATTGTAGACGCGAATTGGTCGAAATAAGAAGAATTTATATCAAGATCATAATAAGTTGAATGACAAGCGAATAGCAAAGATGGATGCTTATCTGGAAGATGAGCTATATGACATTCTAATTTACTGTTTACAGAATCCTGATGCTTCGGATTTCGAAGCCAAAAAACAAAGAGTATTTACGATTGGTAAAGAGCTTTATGCCGATGGAGGCATAGATGTTATGGAGAACATGTTTTATTCAATTGAATTTAGAATAAAAGAAGAAATTGGCAAGGAAGCCAAACCATATCGGTCGTGGTGGAACGGTATATCGAATGATTGGAAATATTAGAAACAAAATGATGTAGTACTACTGTAATTATTAGTCATAATACGTCAGTTACATCTTTTATACAAAATGTCTGAACTGGCTATAAAGTTGCTTAAATATTATAGAGAACAATTATTTTTTACAGATAAATAGCATAAGTTGTATTACAAAATTAAGTCATGTTGAATTGAATCTGTATAATTCATTAACACCTTGTTCAATGTGTCATCAGCTATCGCTTACTGATAGAATGATAAATACAAGAATAGGAAAAATATGCATAAAATGCGACATTCAAACGACTAAAGCAAGAAATAAGATCAAGATAAGCAAAACGACTAAGGTTCCTAAAAAATTACTTAAACAATTGAGTTAATTGAAGATTTGAATTTTAGAATACTTATAAGTAAAGTACTTTGCACTTAAAGGTCGGGAGTCAGATTATGAAATCTGAAGAAACGGAGAAGTGTGGAATTCTCTATCAAACACCCGGTTGTCATCCTTTTGTAAAATGGGCGGGAGGTAAGAACCAATTAATACCTCAAATAATTAGGCTCATGCCATCAAAATTTGCAAGATATTTTGAACCATTCCTTGGTGGAGGTGCTGTATTCTATCATATCGCTTCCTATAATAAGAACGCATTCCTTTCTGACATCAATATGGATTTAATTAACGCTTATAAGGTTATACGAAACCATGTAGAAGAACTTATTACGGCTCTAAAATACCATCAAACTGAATACAATAAATCTCCAAAAAGATACTACTATCAATTACGAGATACAACAGAAGTGCTCAATAAAATAGAGAATGCTGCTCGATTTATAACACTAAACAAAACATGCTACAATGGACTGTATCGTGTGAATAGGAACGGTTTATTTAATGTTCCAATTGGAAGATACAAAAACCCGCTAATTTGCGATACCATTAACTTGAGGAAAATGAATATAGTTTTGAGACAATGTGCAATATATTTGGGAGTAATTGACTATAAGAAAATATTAATTGAAAAGGCAGTTAAAGATGATTTTGTATACCTCGATCCACCTTTCCATCCGATCAGTAATACTGCAAATTTTACTAGTTACACCAATAACGGTTTTACTCTTGATGATCAAAAAGAGCTTGCATTAATATTCAAAGAACTGACAAGAAGAGGATGTAAGCTATTACTTAGTAACTCAAATACGGAGGAAATAAGAAGGCTTTACTCAGACTTTTCTCACCTTACTGAAGTAGCTGTTGTAAACAGATCCATCAATGCAGTTGGTTCTAGACGTGTAGGACATAATGAATTATTGATAAGGAATTATTCATGATTAGTGTAATATTGGATTAGTAACTTAACCTATAGCATTTTTCATCCTCTGCTTTTCTTACTAATGTATAGAAAAGAAAATAATAGAAATAAACAAAAGAAATCTTATAACTTAATGTAATTCACATGATAAAAATTGCTGTAGTAATTAATGGCAATTCAAGAAGAGATTAAATTGGGATTAAATGTTATCACTGCATTTATAACTATGTGGACAAAATTATTTTTGTATGAATCCGGAAAGTGACACATACAACAATAGCGTATTCCTTTCACCTAGGTCAATTGCAGTAATAGGTGCCTCCGAAAAACCAGGAATAGGAAGGGCGATTTTTAGCAACATTAAAAATGGCTATAAAGGGAAAATCTATCCAGTTAGCCCTACTAATGAGTATGTATCTGGAATGAAGGCATACAAAAGTGTCCTTGACATACCAGACGATATAGATCTTGCCGTTGTAGCCACTCCAAACAAGATTGTCCCCAAGGTAATGGAAGAAGTAGGAATGAAAAAAATTCAAGGTTCCATTATTGTTTCAGCAGGATTCAAAGAAGTTGATGAACAAGGCGCCATTCTTGAAAGGGAAGTCGCCGCCATTTGTAAGAAATATGGTACTAGGGTGATCGGTCCAAATTGTTTGGGTATAATGAGTTTATCAAAACAAAACATGATGAATTCTACATTTCTGAAAATTACACCAAAATATGGGAACATTGCTCTTGTATCACAAAGTGGAGCTATTTGTGCTGCTACTGTCGAAGATGCTATGGCACAGGGAATAGGTTTCTCAAAAGTAATTAGTATGGGTAACAAAATAGATGTTGACGAAAATGATGTATTAGAATTATTGTGTCATGATCCTGAGACTTCAGTGATCATAATGTACCTTGAAGATATTCATGATGGCAGAAGATTTATGGAAATTGGCAGGAAAACAACCAAGCAATACGAGAAACCTATAGTCGTCATAAAGTCTGGAAGAACACCAGAAGGTGCAAAGGCAGCAATGTCTCACACAGGCGCTTTGATGGGAGCTGATGAAGTATATGATGCACTATTTTTGCAAAGTGGTGTAATTAGAGTTGATACAATGCAGGAACTTTTTGATCTGGCTACTGCATTTTCAAAGCAACCAATTCCTAAAAATGACAAAGGTACGGTAATTGTATCAAACGCAGGCGGACCAGCCATAATCTCAACAGATGCATGTTCAAAATATGGAATGAAACTAGCAGACATAGCCACATCAAGAGAAGCAATAGCCAAAGTTATACCTGCTCACGGATCCGCAAGGAATCCAGTAGATATTGTGGGAGATGCAGATTTTAATCGATTTGAAAAAGTCCTGAATGAAGTAGTATCAAATCCTAATGTGGGATCGATTGTTACAATGTGTACTCCGTCAGCTACACTGGACTATAATGATCTTGCAAGAACTATAGTCAAGACTACTGCTAACTCTGGAAAAACCTCTCTTGCAGCGCTTATGGGCCTTGCAGAAGGAACAGAAAATAAACAAATCCTTTCCGATGGAGGTATTCCCCACTTTCCATATTCAGAGCCAGCAATAAGGACACTGAAAGCAATGTACGATTTTTCTAATTGGAGTATAGGAAAAGAAACAGAAGTTAAGAAATTTAATATTGATAAGGAAAAAGTCAAACAAATTTTTGATAAAGTAAGGAATGATGGAAGGAAGCATCTTTTGGAAGAAGAAGGTTACGATGTATTGAATGCCTATGGCTTTCCAAGACCAAAAAGCTATCTTTGTACAAATGAAGAAGAATGTGTAAAGAGGGCCGAAGAAATTGGCTATCCTGTAGTTATGAAAATTGTCTCGCAAGACATAATCCACAAATCAGATGCTGGAGGAGTAAAAGTAGGTCTTAAAAATAAGCAACAAGTTTCATTTTCTTTCAATGAAATAATTGCCAATGCAAAGAATTACAAGAAAGATGCAAAAATTAAAGGAGTACTTGTGCAGCAGATGATAGAATCTGCTAGAGAAACAATTCTTGGTGCAAAACACGACAAGCTCTTCGGTCCTTTAATCATGTTTGGGTTAGGAGGAATTTATGTTGAAGCTCTCAAGGATGTGGTATTTAGATTGGCCCCAATTTATGAACAAGAGGCAATGAAAATGGTGGAGTCAATTAAAACATACAAGATATTGAAAGGTATAAGGGGACAACCACCATCAGATTTAAAAGTATTAGTTGAGTGCCTCTTGCGACTATCTCAACTGGTTACAGATTTTCCTGAAATTACAGAATTTGATATGAATCCATTATTGATATTGGAAGAGGGAAAAGGAGCGTGCGCAGTTGATGTAAGAATCGGCCTTGCGTAATACCTAAAACAAAATTATTTTATTTTATTTTTAGATTTCTATACTAACCCTAACTATTCATTAATAATCTTTTTACCACATTCAGTACAAAATTCTGCATCGCTTTCATTTTGATAGCTACAATAAGAACATTTACCTAGTTGATTGGATTCTAAAGATTCTGAATTTTCAAGCAAAATTATATCACCAATTTTTGAAATACTCTTCCAAGCAACTTCAACATTTTGATTGTTGCTCTTTTTAGGGATCTTGAGATTTATCTCCATTTTGCCCTTAGAAGTTCTTTTAAGACCAATTTCCTGAACATTGCCGATCAACATAGCATCCCAGTCATATGCAGGCATCCCGACAAGAGATTGAATTGAAATAAAATCATTTTGTATGACAGCAGATTGTGGTGGATTGATAATGGTTTCGGAACTTCTACCAGTATCTTTTGTATCCGATACTTGAGTGTTTGATAATTTGGATGATTTAGATTCTTGTTCTTGCTGTAATTCTTCTGGAGCATCAAATTTTCTATACTGCGCAATTATACTCTTGCATGTATTACATTTGTATTCGCCTTTCTCATATAGAGTCACACCCTCACCAAGATCTTCGTTGGGATTTTCAAAACTGATAGTCGGTGACCCCTCATAGTCCTTATCACATTTGTTGCAATGGTACTTGACAAATCTGTCTGAAGGAAGCCTTCCTATACCTGCCAAAAATAACTCTGGTCCTCCTAGATTGCCTTTTTTCTGCTCTTCATCTGTAATATGAGCAAGCACATATCCACCAGAACCGCGTAATTTTTTCTCCCTCAGTTCTTGATTTTGACCCTGATCCTCCATCATATTTTTTATTATCACTTGTGTAGAATTTAAATTATCAAGTCCAAATGGGATCAATCAATCCGTAGTAACAGGGGAAATTGACAATTGAGAATGATTAATTTTAATATTATTGATCAGAATTTCATATCATCACACTTATATCTCCGATAAAAGCTCACTAACTTAACTTAAGGTGCGGCAGGTAAGTTAAGTGAAAAAATACGTGACCTTTCCAGATCTTCCGTAACTTTTGTCAAAAACAAGATATGAATTAGAAATGGTATCATTTGAAGAATTAGGTATAAATATGCCCATAGTTAGGGCAATTAAAGAAATTGGAATGGATAGCCCTTTTCCGATCCAAGAATATTGTATTCCACTTATTTTGAAAGGTAAAGATGTGATAGGACAAGCTCATACAGGTACCGGAAAGACTGCTGCATTCTCTCTCCCTCTGATAAATAGAATAAGATCAAAAGGACCAATCCAAGCTCTAATTATTGTTCCAACAAGAGAATTGGCTATGCAAGTCACAACTGAAATTAAAAAATTCTCAAAATTTATGGGAACAAGATGTTTAGCTATCTATGGAGGACAGGGCATTAACATACAAAAAGAACACCTTAGAAGGGGCGTACAAATAATCGTGGCAACACCTGGCAGACTAATAGATCATTTAAAGCAAGGTACGATTCAACTAGATGATGTAAATTATGTAGTTTTAGACGAGGCTGACAGAATGCTTGATATGGGATTTATAGATGATATAAAGTTCATTCTTTTTTATGTAAATGAAAAAAGGCAGACATGCCTATTTTCCGCAACGATGCCTGTTGAAATTGTAAGACTATCTAGGGAATATATGAAAGACCCTGAACAAATTAGACTCAATGAAGATGAAATTAGTTTAGAAACAATTGATCAATCTTATCTAATTGTGGAAGAACGAGAGAAATTTAAGCATCTTTGTAATTTTATTAAAAATAGAGAAAAAGGACAACAAACTATTGTTTTTGTTGCTACAAAACAAAGAACTCAGAGGATAGCCGATGAATTAAATAAACAAGGATTCCGAGTAATTACAATTCATGGAGATTTATCTCAAAGACAAAGAGACTATTCAATGCATAGATTCAAGAATGGAAGTGAAGATATACTTGTGGCCACCGATATAGCTGCAAGAGGTATAGATGTACCAGCTGTAGGAAATATTATCAATTATGATATACCTGAAGATCCATTGATCTATTTCCATAGAATAGGAAGAACTGCACGGGCAGGTGGAAGTGGTAAAGCAATTTCGTTAGTATCAAGTAGTAGGTATGAAGATTTTTCGAGGATTTTAAAACGCACAGAACTACCAATCAAGAGACTGAATGACGAAATAGGAATCGAAGTTCCTACACTGTATGTCAGCAGAAACAGAGTCAATAGACAGAGAACCTTTAATTATAATGGTCAAAGTAGAAGATTCGGCTATACTAGAGGGGTTAATAGGGGTCGATACCATAATGGTAGACAGTATACTAATAGCCATTACAGAAGAGGATAAATATATAAAAATAATATTTAGAGAATTACAAATAACATTTCAAGGAATCTAGTAGAATTACATTATAAAGACAAATCAATGTCAATTACGAAACTATTCGATAAACTTAATTACTGTCTATCTAAATAGTCGTTAATTTCCGTACTCTAAGTTCTGGGGAGTAATCCGGGCAATCTTTTTTCAAATCTATGTCCGGTACTTCCTGACTTAACTACCCGTGAACTAAATTTAAATTGGCATTAATTTGACGAACTATCTTCAATTGCTTTGGCACATTTATCACAATACTTCTCTACTATTATTGCTCCTTCGGTACTGTATTTGACTAACTTTGTTGCGGGTTCTCCACATCCTATACAGAATCTTGAATTCTTTTCTGCGTTTGAAGTAAATGGCTCAATACTTTTCAGTTTCTTTTCTAACAATCACATCTTCTCTAATTATATAGGAAGAATGTACACAATAAACTAGATAAAAGTATTATCATAAATAAAACATTTATTGACAAATTATGAGGTCGTTAATATTCATGTTCGTTGAGAAGTTCTCTGTGTATGATGGCAATCCTTTTCTTTCATGTGTTTTCCAGTTTTAATGTGCAATAAGCTTGATAAAATCTTGCAGATTTTGTTGGGTGACAATTTGGAGAATTTAAAAATCTTTCAGGAAAATCTAGAATATCTAAAAGGTATATATATTCAGTTAGACAATTATAATATACCTAAACACCAACTGGGACTATTGGTTGTGTTCTTGTTCATCACTTCTGAGAAGTCCCAGTTGAATTATATTTGTTCTTGGAATGGCTAGTATAAATACATTATCTTATGATAACATGTCGCGAGTATTTTTATAAATGGAACACCGGTATCTAAATTGAGAACATGAATTATTGACATAACTAAAACTTATTTGTTTTATGGTTGGTAACATTAGTATAGTGATTATTCTTTTACAACTACAGAAAATATTGATGTGAATTTGAGGTGTCAGCTATCAGCCAAGAGCTTCATTTCTGCAGCCTTCAAATTAATAAGGGCACCATTTGAATCGCCAGTGGACAATGCCTTCAAGCCTGCTTCAAATTGCCCTTTAGCTTGAATGGATAGACTGGATATAGCCTGATGAGCTGCATTCAGTCGAATTGAACCATCTTCTTTATTTCCTACTTCCAAAGCATTTATCGCTTCCTCAAGATGCATCTTGGTCAAGCTTGAACTGCCTGACATCGTCGTATTTGTATTTTGTGCTGATATTGAATCCGATACTGCTATAATAATGGCAAATAAACTATTGAAGCCATAACGATGACTAACGTAGCAATAGTTTTTGTCATTGATAGTATTACTACAATAGAATATTAGAATACTAAAATTCTCAAACTGAAAATGTTATTCTGATAAAACTCATCTTTGCAAGTGTAATTGGAAGTCAACTTGAATTACAGAAAACTAGGACGGTACAATTAATATCGGTTGGCTGGTCTAAACGTAGCTGTTATAATCTATGTTGGTGACTAGAGTATATGGTTGCAAGGAGCTCTTGGCGAGGTAGCATTTCATTCGGTCTTGTAAATATACCCATCAAATTGTACACTGCAACTAACAAAAGGGAATTTGTCTTTAATCAATTATGTCAGAATGGACACAGGATAAGATATAAAAAATGGTGCCCTGAAGAAGAAAGAGAAGTTCCGTATTCTGAGATAAAAAAAGGTTATGAAGTAACCAAAAATAACTACATTGTCTTTGAAAAGGAAGAACTTGAGAAAATTAGATTAAAAACTACAAGAACCATCGATATAAAGGAGTTTATTGAATATGATGAGCTAGACCCGACTTTCATCGACGATAGTTATTATGTAGCAGCCGATTCTAAAAGCGGAAACGAAAAGCCTTATGTGCTTTTAGTGAAAATCTTAAATGACAATAATATGGTCGCAATAGGCAAAGTAATACTTAAAGACAAAGAAAACCTCGTAGCCCTAAGACCATATCAAAGAGGACTGGTCATGCATATCCTAAACTATTTAGATGAAATCAAACCTATTGATGAAATTCCTGAAATGGAAGGTAAAAAAGTAAAACTTGATGCACAAGAAATCTCTCTTGGAAAACTACTGGTTGAAAAGTACCGCAATAAGGAATTTGACATTGGTGAATATTCAGACACGTATGTGCAAGAACTTAGAAAGCTTATAGATGCAAAGAGCAAGGGAAAGAAGTTTGTATCATCGGCTCCAAAAGAAATGGGTCCTACCAAAGATTTACTCCAAGCACTGAAGGCTAGCATAGAAACCAAAAAGAAGTAACTTATGGACGAAACCAAATTTGATACAACCTTTGGTAGAATAGAATAGGTATCTGATAATGTTATCCAGTGACAATTCATCAGTAAATCAATTTACGATACCGTTAAGGTTTTGATAAGACAGCGATAAATCACAACCCAATGTGAACATTGATTATTTGTGTTGACATCTAATGGTGCGACAACTTGAAATTTATCTTGGCAGTTGTTCTAAGGCCCAGCCAAAGTATCGGGGCACTAAAGGCAACCATTGAATAAGCTAAAACAGCAATTGAATACTCTAATCTAAGAAGAATCAAAAATCCAATGGGCCAAAATATCATGAATGCTCCCGGAATTTGTACTCGTCTTGTGTAGACAGCAGATTATATCAGCTGTTCTTTCGTGGGTTCATCATCCTGATAGAATGGTTTGAGAAGATATGTTGCCGACAGTAAGTACAAGAATAATGAGACGATTAGTAAAATAACTGGAATTGCTTTAAAGTAGTAATCGAACCACTCTTTGTCAATATTCGGCTTGGGTTCTGTCAGATATAATGCTAACAAAATTGCGCTTATACCGATGAACCAACTTGTAATAATTGTCTGTCTTTCATTGCGACTTTCCAGCCACTCAATATTATGCTCCATCTATCGCGCATTAATAAAGGTTAGAAAGACAACTACACAGCATTCTTAGAATCCTTGGCCCAATAGCGTGACGTGAATGATAAATCCAAGCACGATAAGCTTAATTATTATTCATAATACAAGTAACTGGATGCTTACTAGCACTTCAAAATACATCACCATTGCTTCTATACTTTATCTGGTTGCATTTTTTGCATTTGCTTCAGGGCTGGTAAATTCTATAATAGAAGGCGGGCGATCAAAAGGAATTATTATTCCATCAAGATCAGTACAGACTATAGGAGAGACTACTGTAATAGTTGTGATACTATTTATGGGGATGTTTGGGGCTTATTTGCTTTATAGTTCAGGGAAAGCAGCATCATCAAAGAGTCAATGGAGTTTTTTAATTGGAGGATTTACAGTTCTCATTATTGCATTGACTGTTGGTTTCAGCATAATTAAGATTAAAATGGGTGGTTAAACCCATCTTAGAACCTTATCTTTTATTATGATATTTCTTTGATTTGTTTTTTGATGCCCCAGAATTGTAATTGAAAGATCATTAAGATTTCTAATTTTAACATAAAAATTCAATGAACTTTTCTTGGTAAGAAGTCTATTACTTGTTACTACTTCCTTTCCCTTATAACGGATCATACTGGTTACCAGAAATGGGATATTAAAATGTGATGTATGTTTTAAAATCATCATAAGAACAAAATAAAGTAATTGGTTTATACTTCCAATTTTTAGTGTATTGTTCGAACTCGGTATTATATTTTTATAAAAAAGATTGTAAAATGAATTTATAGAATCAAAAACAATTAGGCAACATTCGTTCATTGATTTTATTATTTCAACTATTATATTATCCAAGATATCTTCAGACGGGAGATATATTTTCAAAGCGCTAGATTTGGAGTGGTAAATATGATCATCTATTTTTTGTAATTCTATGGAAGGAATCAATCCAGCTTTAACGTAAGAAGTAAATGCCGCATCAAGATCCAAATAAACTATCTTACCGTGATTGTCATTATGATACCGATTCTGAAATTCTGATATAATTGATGCAACTAGACATATTTTTGCAAAAGTATCATCATAAATTAAAGTATTAAATCCACGAATATCCAATATTTCAGAAATCATGATTTTTATTATAATGAATTATTAAAAGGGGTTATAATGGATTATGATGTTGAAATAGAGGAAAAGGATATCGAATTAATACGAAAGGATTTTCCAGTTACAAAAAAAAAGATCTATATGAACTGTGGCTCATTTGCCCCAATGCCACTATCTACAATAAAATCAATTACTGATTTTCTTGTAAGATGCTCAGAAGAAGGACCTGACTCGAACTCTGTTCAAGAGTATATTACATCGCTTATGAAAGAGGTCCGAATTATTCTAAGTCAACTCATAAACTGTGAACCTGAAGAGATAATCTTTACTCAAAGCACTACTGAAGGATTAAATTATGTGGCGTCAGGTATTGAGTGGAAAAAATCAGACGTAATTATCGCACGAGGAGGTCTTCATGAACACTATGCTAATTATTTTCCATGGTTAAATCTTTCCAAAAAGTATGGTGTCAAACTGGAGGAAATTAAGATTAACAATGACGGATTCTTTGATCTTGACAAGATTGATAAAATTGCAAAAAAAAAGAATACAAAACTGATAACCCTAAGTCATGTTCTCTATAATAATGGTGCAATAATGCCCGTTCAAGAAGTCGGGGAAATTGCAAAAAGTCAAAACATGCTATATTCGATTGACGCCGCCCAGTCAGTGGGTACAATCAATGTAGATGTAAAAAAAATAGGCTGCGATTTTCTGGCTTTCCCTGGTTTCAAGTGGATATGTGGCCCACCGGGTATTGGAATCTTTTATTGCAAAAAAGAATCTGCTGAGTTGCTAACTCCCACGTATATCGGAGGAGAGTCTGCAATTATCACCGAAGAAAAAAACCTGGTTTATACCGATTCTCCAGAAAAATTTCAAACAGGGTTTAGAAATTATGTGGGTATTGCTGGTCTAGCATCCTCATTAAAGTACATTCAGCACTTGGGTGTTAACGCAATAAGGAAAATGAATATGAAAATCGCAAATGTAATAACCGAGGAGCTAAGAACGATTCCTAATATTTCGATCTTTGGACCCAAAGATGAAAAGCTCAGAACATCAATAGTTTCATTTGCGATAGATTCCGTCAGTCCAAAGATTACAGTATCTAGTCTTCAGGAGAAGGGAATAATTGTTGCAGAGAGGGATGTTGTTGGAGGTGGAAAGAAAAAAGCAGTGAGAGCATCACCACATTTCTTCAATGCCCCAAATGAGGCATCCACATTTGTTGAAAATATTAAAACTATTCAAAACATGTTCGGTTGATTCTTTTTATCTTTTCCTGCCTGACCTTCGATTACTATCATCGTTAGTGTGGATCTAACCTTATCTATTCTTCTCACGTGCCATGTTATAGTTTCCCTAAGCTTATCCATAGTATCTGCAGAAATCTTTACAATAATATCGTATACTCCATATACTCCACTTACTTCACTTACCCCCGGGAGCTTTTTAATTTCCTGTAATATTTCTTCCTCAGAACCAAGATCACAATTTATTAAAACATAAGCTGTTGGCATACTACTACACTATAGTTTTAGGGAGTATTAAAACTCGATGTAAATTAACGTATTCAACACTTCTTATTGTAGTATTTGAGATATTGTTTACCTAAAACATTATCTTTATTTCTCCGAAAAATTCTTCTCAACAGCAATGGCTCTGATAGGAGACCCAGATGCACCAGATAATTTCAGCGGCGCCATTATCAATGTAAAATATTGACTGTTTAGTTTATTCAAATTACACAAGTTCTCCACAATTAATATTTCCTTAGATAATAATAATTTGTGTACGGCAAAACTACTATCCGAACCCCTATCAATACTGGGTGAATCTATACATACTGCATTTACTCTCTTATTAATCAAATATTTAGCTGCATCCTCTGCAAGACCAGGACTGTGACTAAAAAAATATTCCTGATCTATTTCATTCTCCCACAGAGTGGAAAATACAATGGTATCTCCTTCCATTATCTTGACATTTGATTCTTCTATTTCATTAGCAGTAATTAGTTCATTTGTTCCTTTCTTTATCTTGATTAGAATAGCATTAGAAATGAATCGCCTAACAGATATTTTGTCGATTGGTGAGGCATCACTTGCAAAATGAGATGGAGCATCCATATGAGTACCTGTATGAGTACTCATAAAGATCACTTCTGAATCATAATCATGTACATCCATTTTAGTCCAAGTAATAAATTTGGGTAGCGGAGAACCTGGAAAGACTTTGGTGTCATTCCTTACTTCTCTGGTCAAGTCTAATATCATCTGTAAGCATATCCTTAAGATTTATTCATATTTCTTTTGTCTTTACGACCGGATCTAATTATTCCATTTACAATGATAATACTCAAGAACCCAAATGAACCCATCAACAAGTAGAAGACTGCTTGTTGAGCTACTCCATTTAATCCATCTATGATCGTTTCTAATGTCATATGAAATTAAGATAAATTAACTAGTAAAGAAATAAAATATTTGCTATGTTATTAATCATCTAGTCAATTGGTTAATAATTATTATTATTAATCATTAATCGAAAATAAAGAATTACACTTGTTCTAGTAATTTTATATAATCGCATTAATAGTTTTATTTTGTTTTAAGCCAATTCCAAACTTCAATTCCTCTAATTGCACACTGCTTTCTAATGATTTTCCTTGCTCTTCTTGCGGCCTCAATTTCGCTGATTGATTTTGTTCTCAAAAATTGTATCAATAACTCCTCGTAAAGTTTTTTTGCTCTCTCTTCAGAAAACTCTTTATAGGGTTTTTTACTCGATTTATTTGTTATTTTTTCCCGTCTATGATCATCTTCAGTCTTTGGATGATTGAGTCCTTTTAATTCAGAATATTCTAATTTACAATCATCACAATTTTCATCAAAAAAATTCTTGTGGATATTACATCTAGACAATTAACTATTATTATAGAAAGTTGGATTTAAGGAATGTATATGTGAGATATAAAGTACTAAAAGAAATATTATATGGCTTTTTTGGTAACCTTAAACTTAAGAAGTTTAGTAATTAGCACATACAGTAGCGAGGAGACTATCAAACTTGGAATTGTGGAGCCTATCGTTGGTAACTGTGATAAATATATCGGCGAAAGTTGGGAAAGTAGATAATATAACACCGCTCCAATAGACCACGCAACGATAGCAGGATATCCTATCTTGATCAGCGTGTTACCATCACCATACATCATATTATTCTGATATGTACCACGCTTAACCACAAAATAGTCGGTCAACAAAACTCCAAATAGCGGAATAAATAGTGCCCCTATCATCAGCAAAAATTGTTCGTATCCTTGAATTGATATAAAAATACTTAGAATAGTACTTACAATAGAAAATCCAATAATTAGATGGCGTTGATTTAGATTATGAAAGATACTTTGTGAAGAGATCGCTGCAGAATATATATCTGCAAATGCATTATCTATCTCATCAACAACAATAACCAATAGAATAAATCCGAATAAAATTGCCTGAATTGAAATAATGATTGATGAAACGTCTCCCAGCCCCAATAGTAATCCTCCAAGATAAAAAATGATATTTGTTACTGAAAATCCAACTAAAGTACCTACAAAGGCAGCCCTGCTTGTCTTTGCAAACCTGTTGTAATCTGAGACGAGTGGCATCCAAGAGATAGGCATGGCAATTACAAGGTCAAGTGCAACAAAAAACGACATATCTTTACCAGCCGTTGATATGGCACTTGGAAGATTTTGAGATAACAGGACAACCAAAATTATTATTGAAGAAGCGTAAACAATCCATATTGCAAACTTTGATAACCACTGCTTTACTAAAAATAAAGGTCCAAATATACCAAGCAGGGCGATAATTATTCCAAATATAATATTCCATACAAAAGTAACGTGGATATTTGTTAATTGTTGAGCAGCCTTTGAAAGTATTAAAATCTCAAATGTAGTCCAGCCAATAAGTTGTATTATATTTAGTATAGCGGCAAGATATGATCCGTACAATCCAAAAGCTGGTCTTATTCCAATTAGAGATGGAATAGCATGATCGCTTCCTATTTTTCCTGCTAGTGACAAGAGTATGGAGCCAGTAATCGAGCCTATTATTATTGCAAGTAATGCGTAATAAAAAGGGGCATCGGACAAAAAAGATCCTGCAGAAAAAACTAGTAAACCAACGCCAAGACTCGACCACAAAATGAAATAGTCAAATCCTCCTAGGATTCTATGTTTTGGAGGAACAGGATCGATTCCCCATTCTGGCAGATTAGGGACCATAATGATGATTACTATTTTTTTTATAAATATAAATTAATAAAGTATATAATTTTCAAGATTTCATAACACAAAATAAAATGGAAAATGAAACAAATATCATAAATTTTTTACACAATGTTAATATGCTAAAAATGCGTATAATATAATAATGTCCATTTGTGTAATGTGTCTCAAACTATATGACGAAAAAAATGTAAATCTTCAACGAAAAATAGTAAACGATAAAGATTTTTGCAATGATTGTTGGGTAGAAGTTATGAATATTGAATGATCTCGGTTAAAAGTCATTGTTTTTTATTGTAATGGAAGTATATGTTAACTATTCCAATTTTTCTTCTTAAGATCATAGTCTTCTCTTGAATATCTTATCGTTGCCGGATGGCCCATTACAACAACATTAGGAGGTACATCTTTTGTTACAACCGCTCCCATTGCTACTACGCTGTTTTCTCCAACTGTTATCCCAGCCTTAAATACAGCTCTGCCTCCAATTATTGCCCCGTCCTCCACGACTACTCCAATCATTTTTGGGCTCATTGGATAGGGATCATTGGTAAAAGCCACACAGGGTCCGATGAATACATTTTTTCCAATTGTTGTTAAGGGAGGAATATAAACAGAACCTTCAATCCTTGTATTGTCCCCAATTTTTACATTATAATCTATGTGTACAAGTGAACCAATAGATACGTTGTCTCCTATCTTAGTATTGTTACCAATGTAGCTGAAATGCCAAATCTTTACATTCTTACCTAACTTCGCAGTTTCTGAAACAAAGTTTATCAAATTATTAGTGTGTTTTTCCATTTGTCTTCTCCTATAATTAATGTCATTCTATATCTACATTCAATTTATAATTCCTTCATAATTTCTCAAATCCCACTACAAATGCCATGGAAATCCATTTTTTGTGATTTTGCTTGGAATTTTTTCTTGCCATTTTTTTAAAAATTCAATATCTTTTTCTTTCTCACGTAGTTCGTCTGGCAACATAACAGGAATTTCTTCAATAATAGGATAAAACCTTGAACACTGTGAACAAAAGAGTACTCCCTCCTTTATCACCATTTCATTAATAGTTGTATCAGTGGTAGTATCAATTTCAATCAATTCTAATGGATAGTATTTATCTATAGGACACGCTAAGATATCTAGCATTGATCGTCTCATAACTGTCTCTTGATTAGCACATCTTATTATTTCATTTCAATTCCAGATAAATTGGTGAACCTGTTTCGCTTGAAAGAAGCGCCGCTTCAGCTACTTTTGTAACATTTGTGGCTTCTTCAGAAGTAACAACCGGTTGTTTCCTCTTTCCTTCTAATACCTCAATAAAACTCTGTAATTCTAATACAAGAGGCTCTTGAAACTGTTGTCTTCTTGGAATAATGGTTGCGTCAGCATGATTAATTCTTATCTCCTGGGTAATAAAATCACCATTTACAGTACCTTCAGTACATACAGCAGAAAATGTTCTAACTTTTTTTGGTGTCACCCAATTTGATGCAATTATCGCAACCTTTTGATCTTCAAATCCTAACATTATAGTTGCAAAATCCTCGAACAAATGAAATTTTTTGCCGGCTCTAGCAAAGACCATTTTTGCACCCTTGCCGAAAAGAAACATTGCAGTATCAATGTCGTGAACGGAAGTATCATATATCACACCTACATCCTTAATATGTAGAGGCATCCTGTTTTCCCTGTGAAATTCCATCATTAAGAGATCGCCGTATGATTGTTTCTGAATTATCTTTTTTAAATCCTGAACGGCAGGATTGAATCTTTCAACATATCCACATGTTAATAATACCTTGGCCTTTTTCGACAAGTCCGTCATCTCCTCACATTCTTTTGATGAAAATGAAAGAGGTTTTTCCACAAATACATGACAACCATTTTGAATTGCCTCCCTTACTACTGACAAGTGAGATTTAGTTGGTGTGCAAACTAAGCAGGCATTCAACCCTCTCTCGTTGGAAAAAAGATCCTTTATTGATGAATAAAACTTTGTATCGTATTTTCTCGCTATTTCTTTTGCACGATCCTCTGACAGATCACATACAGCTTCAAGGACTCCCATGTTATGGAGAACTCGAACATGGTTCTTTCCCCAACCGCCTACTCCAATAACAGCAATTTTTATTCCAGCGTTCTTATTTGTTACCAAGTGGGTGTTAGCCATCCCATGAATTTTTTAGATTTTCCAATTACAATACTCTCATAACTTTCCCTTATACTCTTTGTAATCATGCCCTCCTTTCCGTTTCCAACTACATTTCCATCAATCTTTGTAATTGCAATTATTTCTGCAGCAGTTCCCGTTAGAAATATCTCTTCTGCCAGATACAATTCTGTCCTAGAGATTGGACGTTCGACAACTTCATACCCGAGCTCCTTTGCAATTATTATTGCAGTATTTCTTGTGATCCCTTCTAATATTGAATCTGATAACTGCGGCGTGTGAAGTTTTCCATTTCTAACAACAAAAAGATTTTCGCCAGATGCTTCACTTACACGTCCCTTGTTATCAAGGAGGATGGATTCGTCATATCCGTTTCGCCTGCATTCTTGAGTTGCTAGAACAGAATTAAGATAATTTCCAGAGGCCTTTGCCAGTGTAGGTATGGATTCGTCATCAATTCGCCTCCAAGAAGAAACGCATGCAGAGATGCCATCGCCCTTAAAATATTTTGCAAAGGGAAAAATTATGATGGTTGTATGTGTTGGCGAATTCTTGGTGACGTTCAGATCTATTCCATGCAAACCAACAAATGTTAAAGGCCTAATGTAGCACGATTCTTTTAAGGCGTTTTTTCGAATTAATTCTACAGTGGCATTACAAAGCTCATCAACAGAAAATTTTGTTGTAAAGGAATAAACATCAGCTGATTTATGGAGTCTCTCCATGTGTTCCTTAAGTCTGAATATGTATAAATTGTCATCAGATGAATATGCACGTATTCCTTCAAAGACTGCTGTTCCGTAATGTAGAGCATGTACAAAAATGGGAACCTTGGCCTCTTCCCATTTCAGATATTGTCCATCGAACCAGACTAAGTCTACGTCCTTATCCTTCATATTGGCAAGTCAATAGTTGGATAATAAAAGTATTCAAATCTTGTGAGTTCAGGACATCTAGTTGAGGATGCCTTCTGTAGGGAACTTCATTCCAAATATTTTAATTGTTTTGTCTACCGATCGGGCAAATTTTTCCACAATGTCCCAGTTCTCACAAATGATACTAATGATGGTCTTTGGGACCATTTCTTGCCATGATATTTTCAAAGCATGTTCAAAGTCTTCTGCTTTGTAATAATTTCTCTTGTTATACCGGTCTGAATTATGAAAACCATTTTTCAAATTTTTGTTGAATACGTCGTTTCCAAGGTTCTCGAGAGCTTCTCTGTATAATAATTCCTTTACATTTGATGAAGATATTTCGAGTCTTTTTGCCTTGATTGGATGAAGATTATAGAATCGCAAAGCTATTCTTTCAGCCGTGTCCCCTGTATACGAAATAAATCGATCTTCCAGAACATCACGGAGAATTTCGCTTCGCATCGACCATGAATATGGTGAGAGAATTGGTGGAAGATATTTGATATACGGTGAAACGAAATTGTAATTGGGCAAAATATCTATGTTATCATGACCATCAAACAAGCTTAGTAGCATCTTCCTTCTTAATTCATAAGGAAATGGAAAGGTTCTTGTGTTTATTTCTCTTCCTTCTTTCAAAAAAACTACTGGGAAAACATAAACATGGTAATGTTCAGCTAATTGAGAAATTATTTTTTCATGAGCGTTTGTTACTGGATTTAAATGGGCAAGATAAAGCGCTGCAATATTTTCCAATTGTCAAATACTTAACGGAGATATGTTAACAAAAAGTAAGGAGGAAGCTCCCTATGCTTTCTTTACTTCAATTTCTATTGTAGAGACATTCCTTGTTCTGCCATCTTCTGCTTGGAGCGTTTCCGACCCAATCCTAACATCACCTATTGCATACCCTGCATTTTCCATTCTCTTTAGAATTATTTGTGAAACATCGACTGCTCTTCCGATACTTAAACCTCTAGCTTTAATGGTAACTGATGGTTGATTTGCTAGTTGAATAAGTGTAGAAGTCACATATGCCATCAGAGGTTTCTTGCCTATGTATATAGAATCGCGGGGTCCATCTCTTTGTGGTTGTGTATTCTGTGTATTCTGTGTATTCTGTTGTACTTCAGACATAAAAAACCGTTAGTCAAAAGGATAATTTAAATCTAAAAGATGTTATCTGATCTAAAAAAATCAATATCATGATACGTCAAGTTCGTTGTCTCAAGTTTCCGAAAAATCTTGCGGCCTCAAATGGAAGTAAAATCATGTTTAAAATGTCTCAATCTCACGGTTATATATCTGGTTTGCATTTGTACTTGTAATCTATGAATAAAAAAGTCACAAGGAACGGAACAAATGCTGACAAATTGTCTGAATCGACTACAGACAAAGATTCTAGCATGCAAAATGAAGCATCCGACGCTAAAGTTCCAATAACTGACAATAATATTGAATCAATAAATGGAGAAAAAACTGTTAGGAAATCAAAAACCAACGTAAAGATTGAAGATTACGACTTGATTGTCAACAGTCTAAAGGATGCTACCGCTTCGTTTAGAGATGTCATTCTTTCCATCGGCAGGAAAGCACAGGAATTCAGAGATAAGGCCGAAGAAACTTTCACAGTAGGAGCAAAGAAGGATGCACGGGATATCCAAGCTCTTGGAAGTAACGTAGAAAATGTTGTCAAAGGTTTTGAAGATACTATGACAGAAATTAAAAAGAGAAATTACGCTGATGAGGAAAAGCTGTTGAAAGGCTATAAGAAGTTACTTGAAGAACAAATTAACCTTATTAATGCCAGGATACAACTGGTAAAGAGACTAAAACCTAAGTAACCCAACATTAAAAATAGAATAGTATGCTGGATATTTACACATAATTTAGGATATTCATATACAAGTTTACTACAATCTAGAAACAATGCTATCCGATCCGGTTTGCAATGCTTTTACATTATTCAAATAATGGAACATATTCTAGCTTAAGAATATTTAATACCATGAATATCCTCAATACTAGAAAATAGATGGCATCATTATTCGATAAAATAAATCTAACCAGTATATTAATTGCATTATCAATTCTTACAGCTTTTGCAATTTTTCAGGTAATGGATCATGTTGAATACAACTCGGCGTTTGGTTCATTCCATGAGAATCCGATAATTTCTATTACTACAGAATCAGATTTTTTAACATATGATGATATTATTACTGGATTTAGCATGAAATATCCTGCTGATTGGGAGAGATCTCAGCACATTGACAAATCGATTACGTTTCTTGCTCCCAGAGAAAGCAATTCAGATACGAATCCTGCAGAGATTCGTATTATGGTTATAGATACAGGGTCAAATACTACATTGGCTTCAATCACCCAGACGCAACTTAGTACCCTCAAGAAGCTGTATCCCGACATTCAAGTACTGGAATCTATCGAAACTATATTTCTAGGACATCCGGCACATATGATTATATTTACGGCGACAGACAATACGCAAAATCTGCGAAAGGCAATGCAGATCTGGTTTAAAGAAGACACGAAGGCCTATCTAATCACATACAAATCAGATAACGAGAGGTTTTCAAAATATCTTCCTACTATTGATAAAATGTTAAATTCATTTTACACATACAAGAAGTAGCGAGTTTCGACAATGTTTAGCGAAGCTATTTCATATATTTGACGATAATAAACATGAATTACTAAAACTGAGTTCAGTTATTACCCACATTTTTATTCTTCAGGAAGTTTTGAAATGGTTAAAAGATCCTCGATAATTTCTTCGCTAACACCTTTTTTAGCAAGTTCTCTCCTCAGTTTCTTCTTATCCTTTATCTTCTGAGGCACATTTCTTGTAAATTGCGTTATATAGTCAATAAATTGGGGGTCATCAATGGTGGCATTATTGAATTCTGTACTTGAATCGATAGTTAACGATTCATAATTAGGATTTATTATAATAGAGTTTGTTAGTTCAGTATGCTTAAGATCAGCACCACCAAGATCAACACCTGCCAGCCTAGCTCCACCAAGGTTAGCGCCTTCAAGTCTAGCTCCACCAAGGTTAGCGCCCAGCAGCTTAGCACCAACTAAATGAGCGTCTCTTAGATTAGCCCCCCAAAGACGAGTGCTTACTAGATTAGCCCCCCAAAGGCGCGCATCAGCAAGGTCAACACCACCAAGATTGGTGCCGACAAGTCGAGCACCACTTAAATTAGCACCCATTAAATCCGCACCACTTAAATTAGCACCCATTAAATCCGCACCATCAAGGTCGCTCCTACTTAAATTAGCACCCCTCAAATCCGCATCCCTCAAATCCGCATCCCTCAAATCCGCATCCCTCAAATCCGCATCCCTCAAATCCGCATCCCTCAAATCCGCATCCCTCAAATCCGCATCCCTCAAATCCGCACCCCTCAAATCCGCATCCCTCAAATCCGCATCCCTCAAATCCGCATCCCTCAAATCCGCATCCCTCAAATCCGCATCCCTCAAAGATAAGATCTTAAATTCAATCGCCCTCTTGTCATTGAATTCATTGATCTTTCCACTTTGTAGTAATTTTACTGCTTCATAATTTATGGTTTTTCTATGTAAGGCAGTTGGTTCAACAACAACTTCTATAGCCAGTCTATACAAACTCCAATCCTGTATATTTCTTATAGTATCTGAATTTTTTACCAAAAAATTCCATAAATCCGAATCTGTTTTAAAATCACGCAGAACTTTCCATATCTTCATATCATCGTCATCTTTTTTTCCTTCGTACAAATCCAGGCTCTTGAAACGTGTTTCGTCATCCATCTTGAGATATTTATCTAATCCCTTAAAGAAAGATTGATCTGATCTTACTAATATATTATAAAATTTCTTCCATCGTAAATGGATCGCTTGTATTACTAATAGTTCCTTTGCATCAAAATTTTTCTTACTAGAAAAAATCAATTCTTTTTTCTCAAAATTTTTCTTACTAGAAAAAATTTCATGTGCTACAATAAAGTTGTTCAAGAATCTTTTGATTTCTCTTGGATTGTTTTCTATTGCCACAGAAATTAATTCTATATTCTTATCTACAACGTCTTTGAATTTATCATGAATCATACCTTTTTTTATAAACTCTCTCACCAATTTTACAGTGTCCTGATTACTCCATTTAGGTAAAGTTATATGTACTTGAATCAAATTCTTTATGTAATGTTCTCCTTGGTTACTTTTTTGATTAATTTCAACGTTGCTTAGCTTGATTAAGGTGTCATGACTTATTCCAATAATATAAATAAAGCCCTCAACATCTTGAAATACTCTTATGATTTCTAATAGTTCAAGAACCTTCTTTGGAGAACATTTATCCAGATCATCAACATATACAATAATCCTGAACGCAGGATTTTCTTGACGCAAATTCTTTATTTCTTTCTTGATTTCTTCAAAACCATCAAAGTAGACAGTGTCCCTATCCAATTCTGCAATCAGTTGAATTTTTGAATTTAATTCTTTCTTAAAAGTATCAAACATTTCTTGTGAAATTTCATACTCTTCTGATGCATACTTTGATATTATAGATGTAAGAATGTCAGCAGTATTTTTAAGAAAATTTATAGCGCTTGTTTCTAACTTCCTTTTTAAATTTTCGAATTGTTTCTCAGGCGGTAACGCGTAAGCTATACTTTTCAATAGTGAAGCTATTGGAAATTGTTCCCATTTATACCTCCATGCTTCGAGCCTTACCCTGATCAAACTCTTATCAGTTTGAAGTGCGTTATCAACAGAATTTATTAAAGTGGTCTTTCCAGTTCCCCAGTCGCCAAATATCCCAATAGTAAATTTTGGGTTGGAGGTTTTTATGATGTTGACTATGGCATTACGATATAAGTTGAAATCAAGAATTGGATCAATCGCTATGTCATCTGTTAAGATTAATCCCCTTTGAAACACGTCATCTTCTCTCGACAATATCACATATTACTTTAAACTTGATTTATTTTTAAGTATTTGTTGTTAATGTAAACCTAGCACATATTTGATAAAAAGATTCAAGTTATGTATTGCTAAAAATTTTTAATTATTAAATTAATTAGTCAAACAAATTCCAAATGCAATTCGACATCGATAGACTTGGATTGCCAAGAAATTTTATGAAAATGCTATTCCTAAAATTTGAGTCTGGTGATTAATTCCCTGGCGTTTTTTGATTTAAATATATACAAATACAATGAATTCAAATGATTACCAAGTTAAAGACTAGTGTTATTGGTTTCAAAACTCTTTTCAGATTGTTCAGATAATGATACTATAGAAGATATATAATGTTCAATAGTAACATTCCAATAGTAAAATTCTTTTCCACCTTAGTTCAGGAGGCTGCTTACCATTTTCCGCTACTGAAGCGGGTTGATAGAATGTCCTATTACGCTATCGCCTTTCAAGATAATACAACAAGGACACTTTTGATCCATACATACTTCTGCTTGTTCATGCTTACAAACAGAGCAGATACAAGGTTGCTGTTGTATTTTGCTTAACTCTTCAATTTCCTTCTTTTGTTTCCGGTCTCTTTCATCAGCATATAGCCACAAAAAAACCACGGGTATTCCAATTGCAAAGAAAATCATCATAGTCCGAGCAGGAACTTTTAAAACAACCAAAGCCAGTCCAAAAATCAATGCCCCTATACCTAGAGTAGCAAGCCAACGGTTTGTGAGGTTATCCATAACCATATCTGAATCACTATCTAGCTAACGTACGGAGCCTCCTTATTATCAGTTTGACTATCTGTATATTCTTGATTCGAACTACCATCTTCTGATTTCACGTTATTCTTTTTCTTCTTCCTTCGTAGCTTCCTCACTTCTTCTAGTATTTCTCTTAATCGATCTTCGGAAATCTTTGCTATTCTAGCATCACATTCTATGCCTTTTGAATCAAGAACCTGCTCCGTTAGGCTAATCATCTCCTCTTTATCCCGTTCCTCGTCTTCAGTTAGCATGTTTGCGCTTTTAAAGCGAAAGAAAGCAAATTCACTCATCTTACTATTATAATTACAACAAACTTATTATTATTGATTCAGTTAGTTTTTGGCTCCGGCACTGATTATAATTAAAGAAAAGAATTGCAGATACTAAATTTTGATAAACTAGATGTTTAGATAATAGTCATTACTGTCAGTTTACTTTTTGCGGCCGGTAGTTTCAAAAGTCCAGTCCCTTTTGTAAGTTTCATCTCGAAGATTAAATCCTTTAAAAAGTTTGAAATATGCCTCCTTAATTATCTTTTGATTATCAATATCCGATTGAATCCACAAAAATTCAAAGATGGATATTAGGGAGTTGAGCTTTATTTCATTATTCGAATAGACGCAGGATCCCATTATACCTTCAAGATTTTCATTAAAATTGATTTCCGTAGAAATGTCAAGAAATGTCCTTCTATCAAATATCATTGTTGTCATTTTTGTTTGTAACAATTTTTGTAAATACTGAACAGAGATATCAGGGAAATTCTCAATAAACATGGCTTTTAATTCGTCTTTAATATTGTTATTTTCACAATATACTATTATCCTAACTTTTATACCGCTCCTTGTAGCTTCTTGTAATAAGTTAAGTATTCCTAATTTCTTTGAATGAATCAAAACTTCATATTCTGAGAATAGAACCAGTATCTCATCTATTGACGATGTGATTGATGTTCTAATGATACTAAGTATCTCTAAAGATTTCGAGATATTTTTTGTAAATGATTTTTCACGACCATACTCAATTTCTTTAATTTTCTCTTTGAAGGGTAACGCAATACTCCATAACGAATCAAATAAAAACTGTTGTGCTGAAACAAACGATTTATCAGATACAGCTAATAACCTTGTCTTATTGTTCTCATTTGTGAGAAACGTCATAAAATCTGTTCTATCGATAAGTATAATATTACATGCAATTTGATCTATATGTCTTATATCAAAATAGTTTACAAAACCTCTATAGATTGGGGAATCCTTCATACTTATGTCTGAGATCATTCTTAATTTCAATCCTTTATGTTTGAGTTCGAGTAATTTGGGTGATAACTTTTCAGGATCAATAACGCCAGAAAAATCATTAGTAAGATAGCAGTCAATGCCTATAGTCGCCTTAGATATTGCTTGGAATGAAATATCGATAATCGAGTCAGACACTACATTAATCCCATTATCAGCAGAACGATTACGTGACAATTAACATGTATTTACAGAATTGATTATGATATAAAAGATATGTAGAGAACTCTACCTTTCACAAAATTACAATTAGCGTTTGAGTTCGTACTTGCTTGATTTAATACGAATGGCAATCAATTTATAATAGAGGAAAATAATTTGATTTGATTTATGCCGGTGTTTTTAGATGTTCACAAAGTTCCATTTGCTGAACAGCATTTGAAAGAGTTATGTTCACTTCCTAGAGATGAATTTGGTGTTAGTCACGTTAATCTTTTCTACAACAAAGATGCTGATGTTTGTTTCTGCCTACTCGATGCACCAGATAAGGAATCAGTTGAAAAACATCATACGAAAGCCAATGTCAAATGTGAATGGATAACCGAAGTTAATCTAGCCAAAAAAGAGTTTTAAGCCAATAAAATATTTTTTTGATTTGGGTTAAGTCTTTATCAAATTAGTAAATAGATATTGGTAAAATATCGAACATCACATTAGTCCTTCAACGGGCGCAAAGCCATGATAATATGGGATTTGTCCCAACTCGTCCTTCGGTGGAATCTCTGCAATGGATATTAGGTGACCTTCGGGGTCCTCAATAATTGCATGCTTTCCGAATGATTCTTGGGTAATTTTTTTATAGAATTTGACATGCTTATCTTCGAGCTTTTTACATACAGATTCCAGATTACTTACATTAAATCCGACTAACATATTCGAAGTTCCTTTCTGTTTGATGCGTGCAGGATGCAATGCTAGTACTGCACTTTGGCTTTCATTCTGGAATTCAACCCAATCTGGTGACTGGTTCTTTATTTTTAGTTCAAGAGTATCTCTATAAAAAGACATACATTTTTGTAAATCCTCAACTAAAAGAATTGCGGCGCCTAGTCGTTTGAACATTGACTTCTATCTTGTTTTTAAGGATTTAAATTTGATTCGATTACATGACTCTTTTCTTTAAGAATTATCAGAATTTAGCTGAATAAATCAAGAAGGGAATAATCATCTCAAGCCCTGAAATAGACAAGCATTATTGGGCAGACATGAGCAAATAATATACGTGCTCCTTTCGTAGAAACTAAAACAGTAACAGATATGATATTTCACAATAGTAATTAAATTGGTGAATTGAGGAAGTCATAATTTCAGAAAAGGTATTATGCTATGTTGTCTTACAAAGAGTATGCTTAGCTATCGCAGACGCTTTGTGAATGTAGTGGGTGAAGCTGAGGAAGCGATATGTGATTATCGTACATGTCGTCACAAGCTTTCAGAACATGGTTCATCAAGTCGTACTTGTAGATGCTCTCACCCAAGTAACAAGGCAATTGGAATTAATTCTTCGTAGCTAGGGTCACTTACTTTTTATCGAAATTTCATCGAAATTTTAGTGGTAAACGATCTGAAAAATATCGAGTTTTCAAGCAATATATAAACAGAAATCTACCCGAAAGAAGAATATAAGCAGCCGTTAAGTGATACGAATGAAATTAATGTTACTTGATTTACGATATTATTGCATTCAGTAAAGTATTTTTATCTTTCAGCATAATGGGAATCTGCTCACTTCAGTCTATTCATGACAGAATCAACTTTCTGATCCAGATTTTGTTCCTTATCCAATCTTTCGTCTATATGGACAATAGAAATAATCCTCTGGATTCCGGAAGACTTTACAGCCTCATGGGCAATATTTATTGCATTCAGAATGTCTACCATATTATTAGATTGGATTTGAGTTCCAAGAGGGGTAAGCGTTGCTTTGAGATCTTTGATTCCACTAATTGCATCAAAAGCTAATGCTATTTCTTTACTCATGCTAGTTCCAGAACTAGTACCGACTGGAACCAAACTGATCTCTGCAGTAATCATGCTGTAACTTTATTCACGGTAAGAAATTATTTAAGTCCTACTAATTTTCGAGTGTGGTTTAATAAAAAGAAAAAATATATCACCAAATTGTAGTTCATCTTTTGAGACAACCACTAACATGATATTTGATTTAATTATTCTATTGTTCTATTACTGAATGATGGAATAAAATCAAATCCATTATTGCGTTTTATTTAGAACCAATTTGCTGTTTATGGAATTTGATAATGGAGCAGTCTTGTTCAAATCTGTAAATAACACAATGGTGTTAATTGATTGAATTGTACTATTTGGTAAACTGGTAACAAATTGCTGAAAACCACTTTTATCTACTTTGAATCCGTTTGGAATAGAAGTTGTTTTGAGTAATGTTCCATTCGATGTATATATTTTCATGGTTGCACTAATTTGTTTACCGACTGTAGCTGGATCAGAAACCGAATATGTAGTAGTTAATTTAACTTGCTGGACGTTCTTGCCTGGAAGTAAAATAAACTGCCAATCGCTTAACTTGAGAGCGATCTCCTTACCATGATTTGCAAATACTAATTGCTGAACACTTGGAAGAATAAATACACTAATTACGATAAATATGACAATACTTCTACAACCTCTTCTTTTCTTAGTCCAAATCATTCAGATACTCAGTTTTTTAATCATAGAATATGATTTGAACTTTTAATTCAAACCGGATATATATTAACGATAGAACATAGAGAATTTATTCTAATTGTCTAATAATTTATAATTCTTGATTTAGATACCGGAATAAATTGTTCATTTGAGCTTGAGTACTGGGAGCACTAGTAAAATCACAGCTAAACCTCCTATCAACCAAGCTATTTCATATCCCAACCAGTTGACGATAATTGAAAAAAAGACTGGGATCCAGAAAACACCAAATAATGAGATACCATTAACATAACTTACAGCGAGAGTCTGATAATGGGGCTGAGATTTGTTGATTTCTTTTGCTTTCGCGTACACTATTACGAAACCTGCTGATAGGAAAAATCCTGTTATGATGACTGAAATTATTATTAAATATAGCGAGTCGGTAGCAAAGCCTATCATACTAACTGCGCTCAGAATACCTGATATGAACAACAACTTCTTTGCATTTCCAATTTTATCATAGATTCTTCCAAATAGTGGAGATGAAAGAAGAGCAACTACTAAACTCAGACTTGCTATTAGCCCTGCCTGCAGTGGATTTATCTTTAGATGATCCACAAAGTAAAATACACTAAATGTTAAAATCATGCTCGATCCTGCTTGAAATCCAAGTAATGTGAATCCAAGTATTATCAATGATTTGTTAAATAGAGTGTCAAGCACGTGAGATATCTTGATTCTAAATTTTTTATGTATTTGCCCTTCATCCTTTATCAATGTAATACCTAACATGATGGCCGTTGCTATTCCCAAACCACCACTCAATATTAGCGTGGCTCTCCATCCTAGTGTTCCCGCTAGTATCACCCAACCAAACAATCCCAAAATTCCACCCAAGGCATGCGCTGAATTTAGTAATCCTATTCCTAGACCTTCAGATTCTTTTCCTAAATATCTTGAAACCAGGATAACACTCGGTCCAAAGAAACATGCCATTCCAATTCCGACTAAGAATCTCAATATAGTGATTTGTGTGGTATCACTAGCGAATCCAGTAACTAACGCTGCAGATGATGCAATCATGATTCCATAAATAGCGATCTTTCTTGAACCGTATTTTGCAGCTATAACCCCCGCAGGTACTTGAAACAGACCCACTCCTATAAGAAAACTAGCACTAACTATCCCTAACATGGCTATGTTTTCTCCGAAGTCCGAAGCTATAAGGTAGAAAATAGAAGCAATGTTAAACCAATTAATTGTATATACAATTCTGGCAAGCATTAAGGAAAGAGTCGCGATCTTAAATGGATCCAATTTATGTTCTTATTTAATGGTAAAACTGTATTAATGCTAGTAAACGGCTAGATATCGACTCAACCATCAGAAAATTTAGTTCTGACTTTGAACAATGTAATATTCTTTAATATCTTCAAAAGCTTTTATTTTTTCTTTTATTTGAATAGTTTCTAAATTGAATTTTTCTAGAACCTTTTCTTTTGTATATTGTGATATAACAATTTGATCAGCTTCGGCTATTCCTTCCATCCTACTCGCCAAGTTCACATGAGTTCCTATTACAGTGAACTGATCCCTTTCCTCACTTCCCATGAGTCCAACTAACACAGAACCAGTATTAATACCACATTTTATGTCTATATTTATATCAAAATTAGTAACCGTCTTCCATAAACCCAGCCAATTTTGCTTAAAAATCTGGAATGACTTTTTCAATTTTAGAGCAGCAAGAATTGAATTGGATGCACCACCTGAACCATCATCATCTCGTTCCTTGAATCCAAAATATGCAAGTATACCATCTCCAATGAATTTATCAACAATCCCCCCATATTCATGTATAATGGGGACTGCGACACCGAGGTATTCATTAAGAAATACGGCAATTAGCTCTGGATGATCTTTAAAGACTTCGGTTAACTTTGAAAAATTACTTATATCCCAGAATACAATGGTCATTAGTCTGTTCTGGATTAGTGTCGCATAAGGGTCATTCAGATATTCAATAATTGCTGGATCTAGTTGTCTCTGAAGGCGAGTTAATATTTTTTGGTTGGCGTTGTCAGATATGGACAAATTGATGTCATCTAAAAATTTGGATTTTTCAGATTCTGTCATTTGGTCTTCCGGTGTGGGAAATATTCCAATCACACCCCTTTCAGAAGGGTGCATCGAACAATAGTATGGTATGCTTTGCTGATTACTGTCTATCTTAACGGTTGTAGATTCTCCTGGCAACATACTACCAGTCTGAAAGAAAGGACTTGGTAATGAAGAGTTCCCATCTCCAGAGGTCAAGTTATGTACTTTAGTATCCCGATTAATCCAAGTTATAGATTCACCTTTGACTATCTTAGCAATCCTTGGTTCAAAGTACGTTATTTCAGTAGTATTCTCATTAAATCTAGGAATAACGACAAATTGAGTCAATCACTTTTAAATAATTTAAAGGGAATATAACCTTACGTTGCTTTTGCTTCATCTTGCTTTGAGATTTTCGTTTGTTTATCACGCAAATTGACGATTCTTATTATTAGGACATGAGAACGTGAAGATAGACCAAGAAAGACATTAATTATGGTCATCGGACTTTACAAATTATGGAAGGTGTTCAAAAGTTAAAGTGTACTTCCTGTGGAACTACATTCATGTCTGAAAATAACAATCCACTTTGCCCAACATGTTCTGAAAACTCTAGTGCTCATCATCATGGAGACGAACATGGATGTGGCTGTGGTGGTCACTAACTACTTTTTTTAACATGCCTTATATTTGGTTTTTCAGGTATCAAAATATTTTAATTATCTATTTTTCAGTTTCACTCTACAATAGAATAGTCAGTGTCAACTTTGTACTGTCAATTTGCAAACTAGCTAACCCCGAGTTCCATCCAACTTTACGTTACTAGCAACCTAGTTTTAGTTTTATTTTATAACATAATAATTTTTTAAACCACAACAATTTCCAATTCGTCATAGGCATCTTTTACTGAGAGTTCAACCAATGTATCCTCATAGATCAATAGCCAATCTCTTATACCAACAACAGGTAGCTTTCTTACAAATATTTTACCTGATTGAATCAATTTTGCCTTTATGTATGCGTACTGCAAAGAGTCCTGATTTTCAGGATTTTTAATTTTAAAAAGACTATCTTGAAGTTCTATTCCAGGGCGACCTCCCTGTATGTTAATCGTAACGTTTTCAGCATATCTATTCTGTATTTTTGCTGTAACATAACTCTGTCCAATTTCAAACTTGTCAATATTCAGTAATACTTGAGATCTAACAAGCGATGATTTTGGTATTTCATCAAATAATCGTTCAGATATTTCGTCAAAGAACAAATTCCAAATCAGTAGTTAATTTTGCATATCAGTTCTATATACAATTTTTCATGTTCTTGAAAGGACAATCTGATTTATACTCAAAATGTGTCTAATAATGGATTCAACTTTAGTTGTATGAGCCTTCTTTACTGAATTATACATCGGAAATATGATTCTGGCTTTTGTAATACTTAATAATATATTATTTGATCTTAGTCTACCTGTCTTGGACACTCTTGATGAGCTGGTTTTGTTGTACGATTACTTTGGGTATGGCGGAATTTTACTAGTAAGCTTTATTATAAGTATACTATTCTTTCTGCCGATACCGTACTTTCCACTTCCCCTCATAGCGGCATTTAACAAAAACTTGGATCCACAGCTAATAGCCCTTTCTGGCACTGCTGGTGCTGTCGCAGCAAAGATGATCATATTTTATCTTGCTTATTCTGGATATAATATCATAGCCAGAAAATCAAAGGGAAGAACGATGTCACTTCAAAAGCTCCTGAGTAAGTATGGATGGATAGGAGCATTTGTTGCCACAATAATGCCATTTTCCGGAAATATCATCTACATTACACTGGGTCTTACAAGATACAATCCATGGAAGTTTGCTGTTGCTGTATTTGCTGGAGAGTTATTATATAATGAGTTCATAGTATGGATAGGAGTGCTTTTAGGTAGACCATTTGTTCAACGCATTATTTCAGAATTTTCAAATACGGAGAATCCATCCGCTATCATAATAGCCGTAATTCTCAGTATGACTGGAATTATCGTAGCATTGTACCTATTAGTCAAATTAAATTGGAATAAGATTATTGGAAAATGGTTTCCATGGACAAGTACTGATAATACAAATGAATAAGGTTGTAATAATTTTGTTCTTTGATCATTTATCATATTGCTAATCTGATATTCTCTAGAGTTCCTTTTGAGAATACTAAATTAATACAAACATATTTGGATTCTGTCATGAATAGTACAGTAAATCTTAATTAGATAAGGTATTTAATTCTAAACATATTGCATTATTGGGTTGGCTCCTTTTGTCGTGTATTTGATAAGAAACAAGGCGGTCCATTATTTCCTGCAGGTGTGACTGCTATAACTGACGTAATCAAGATATCTGCCGATATTGGAAATCAGATTCCAGATAAATCATGGATGCTCTATTTGCTTGAATTATTTAATACTCGCAATATGCCTATTGAACTGAATCTGATTTGTCAGTTTGATAATCAAGATTATTTCGAAGCAATATTTCAAGGTGTTAACAGGTATAGGTTCAAGGAAGTATTGCCAGTCGTAGGGCATTCGTATAGGAGAATAATCGTGATGAACAAAAGAAATAAACAAATTAGATATGCTCTTACAGATCAAGCCACAACACATTCAGAGACCTTTGATTTTTCTCTTGATGGGATGGACTTTGATTATGTTGGAGCAAATCAGTTTACAGGAATTGAGTGGTGGAATAAGATGGGTAACTTTCCTTACTCAATCAAATATAAAGTAGAAGTATCTCAACTTATGATTGGATTTTTAGATAAGGACGATCCTGAATCAATTACTTTTGTTCCCCATAATTCATTGGTACCAAACAAGGATACCTCTGGGATATCTTATCCAGTATCATTTCAAAATGTAATGCTAAGAGACAGTTGTGTGTGTTATTCAGTTGAGTCGGGCAATTGTGTTAATGGAATGCACTATAGCCTGTAGAAAGGACCAGTCGATAGGTATTTTTCATCTAATATAGAAGTTAAATTATATCTTTTTATCATCCTGCAAAATTCATCGCCATTGTCATCCAGTATCATTTGTTATATTAAACGAACAAATTTTTATTTCAAGAGAAACTAAATTATTCGCGACATTTATAATACATTAAAATACTGTACTCAAAGTTTAAAGCATACATAATGTCAAGTGATTTTTATTGATAGGTTGGATTGTTCTTATATTAGCCGTTCTAGTTATTTTGGCAGTGGTAGGGTTGGGATGGAATGCGTTTTTTGGTGGTGTGAAGAAGGGTGTAGAGAAAATCGGAAATCTTCCAGAAGTAAGAAATCTAACCAACAAAGCAAGGAGTGAATTTAATAGTGTTATTGGTAACTCTACACTAGATATTGCTGCTGGAATTGTCCAGAAAATGTAAGTCCTTTTTGATTCAAGTAAAATGCATCATATGAAAGGGAGTTGCCAGCCCCCGTGTTTGGCATCCCTTCCATTGTTGTTGGAATTTTTGTTACTTTCGGTGAACGGAGCCAAAACCCGAAAGCGGTTCACTGTTTAATTCTGCACAAAAAAATTTAAAATGATTATCAATATAATGCAAATTCTGAAATCTACGCTTTTAATAAATAGAAGCACTAGTGTCAAAGACAAGGTTTAGGAAGTAAGAAAAAATATTAGAGATTTGTCATTGCGAAAAAATAATGGAATAGCTTTAAGTAACAAATTTAAGCGATGTAATGGAATGTTAATGTATGTTCTGTAGTAATTTGGATAACGGAGATGGCAGCTGAATGTCAGAAATCTCCGGAAACCCCAAAAAGTGTCATATTTGCGGCATAATGTTCGCCACTGAACAAGAGAAGGAACAGCATATGAAATTGGAGCATCAGAATAAAGAAGAGCCAACCGGAGTTGGTTAAACACTATAATATTAAGAAGTATTTTTAATAATTTTTGACAATGATTTGATGAGATTAATTTAATTTAATTCCAATTACCTTGTACGGTAATGTTAATACGTTTAATTTCTTGCATATCGATTTTGAATTACGAATTTGCAACTAGTTAATAAATATTATTGGCTTTGATAAAATATGACAGAAATCGGATATTGGGCATCACAAGAACAATATTCAATGCAGCAATTGATTGAATTTGTAAAAGAGGCGGAAAAAGGAGGATTTGGAACGACCCTTACAAGTGATCATTTTCACCCTTGGTCTCATACAAATGGACACGGAAACTTTACGTGGGTTTGGATTTCAGCTGTCGCTGAAAGAACAAAAAAAATGAAATTTTTAACGGGGGTTACTGCAGCTGTGTATCGTTATAATCCTGGAATAATTGCACAAGCGTTCGCATCATTGGATGTTCTGTATCCAGGACGTATTGGACTTGGTGTGGGATCGGGTGAAGCAATGAATGAAGTACCTTTGGGATTTGATTGGCCGTCTGCAGAAACTAGGGTTGAAAGAACAGTTGAAGCTATTCAAATCATAAATAAATTATGGAACAGAAATAATAAGAGTACTATAGATCCGGAAAGATCATCCAATAATAATATTAAAGAAGATAATGATATTGATGAGGATGGCTTTGTAACATTTATAGGAAAGTATTTTAAAATTAAAAATGCAAAATTATACACTAGTCCTTCCACTGATATCCCTCTATATATGGCAGGCTCAGGTGCACAAGCAATTAAAGCTGCTGCTAAATATACAGATGGTCTGATTACAACTTCAAAACCTGATGAGGCCAATGAAGTATTTCGCATATTTGATAATGCGGCGAAGGAGGTAAACAAGGATGTAGATTTACTTCAAAAAATAGCAAAACCAAAGGTTTCTTATTCTGAGGATTATGACAAAGCCTTTAAGGCATGCGAGTTCTGGCGTACTACGCAAATAGATGATGCATTTAATACTAATATTAGTGATCCAAGAATTTTAGAACAAAAAGCACAACATGAAGTAGCTGATGATGAGCAGAAGAAATCAACAATAATAGTTACCTCTATAGATGAGCTAATTTCTCCAATCGAAAAATATTTTCGTGCAGGATTTACACAGATTTATATACATAGCACTAGTCCGGATGAAATAGAATTTATTAGATTATTTTCAAAGAGAGTGTTACCCTATTTTCTCGATAAATGGAAAAAAAGCAAAGAGTTTGTCTCAGGCTCAAAGTAAATTTATCGGAAGTTGATAAATTAAATTTCTTCTGCTTTTGATATTATTTCACTAATATTTTGCTTTTTGGTAAGAACTTCAGCCCATATATCATTATTTTTTAATGCAAGCTGTGGTACACTTGAGATGGTAAAGTCAATAGGAAGAATCGAATCTAATTTTTTCCACTCTATAGGCATTGAGACAGTTGCCTCTGCGGTCGGTCTCAACGAGTAAACTGATGCTAAGGTTTTTCCCCTGGAATTTTGGTTATAATCGAAGAATACTTTTCCTTTTCTTTTTGATGTACTCCATTCAGTAGTTACTTTCTTAGGAAATTTCGAGATCATAATCTTAGCAATTATTTGGGAGAAATTTCTCGTCTGTTCGTATGGATAGTTATTGCTAATAGGAACGTAAACGTGTAAACCTGACTTTCCTGATGTTTTTACGTACGAACTTATTTTCAATTCCCTTAAAAGGTCATACAGATCGAGTGCAAGTTCTACCGCTGCACTAAATCCCGCTCTGTTGTACTCTGGTTCTTGTCCCTTTTTTTCCTTTCCAGAATAGATGTATGGGTCTAGATCAAAAACTATGAAATCCGGAAAATCTAAACCACATCTCTCTTCATACAATAATGAAGAACTATTGCAGCTATCCATTTCATTTATCCTGCTATACCAAGGATGCATTTCTATGCAACCCAAGTTTGCAATCCAAAGTAGGCTTTCTCTATTGTTACAGACTAAATAATTGATATTATCATTCCTTCCCTCAGAATGAACTTGGGCAGTCATAACAAAATCTGGTTTTGACTGATTCCAATTCTTGTGAAAAAATGATTTACCATAAATCCCATCGGGGTACCGACTAAGGGAAAGGGGTCGGTCCTTTAAATGTGGGAGAATCAGTGGATTCATCGACTCGTAGTATTTGATTAGATCTTTTTTTGTGAATCCCATATGGTCTCTTGTTTTAGGCCAATAAGTTTTGTTGGGATTTGAAATTTTAGCTTGTATTGTATTTCGTGCCTGTTCCTTCTTTTTATACTTTAAATTTCCTTCAATAGGATTATCACCTTCTATTGTGCATTCAATAGGTTTCTTGTCCTCCCTAAATCTCAAAAAGATTGGTGCCCGCATTATCCCATCTTTGGTCCATTCGTTAAACTTTATCTCTGCAACAAGTAGCGGCTTTACCCATGTGGTTTGTCGATTCATA